>FLOH01000163.1_pt1 | contig 185345 bp, 137 predicted proteins | sample 756751 | NCBI WGS metagenome assembly FLOH01 (sample SAMEA4026879, study PRJEB14308) | marine metagenome | biome: coastal water; material: water | depth 74 m | reverse complement strand
CCGCTTACGTTCAAAGTTGTGACGTACAATGTTGACACAGTCCCGCAACTTGTAACATCAAGCGTAGCAAATGTGGCGTCGATAGCGTCCAACGTTCCCGAAACAATAGCGTTTCCGCTTACGTTCAAAGTTGTGACGTACAATGTTGACACAGTCCCGCAACTTGTAACATCAAGCGTAGCAAATGTGGCGTCGATAGCGTCCAACGTTCCCGAAACAATAGCGTTTCCGCTTACGTTTAACTCCGTTGTAACGTACAACGTTGACACGGTGCCGCAACTTGTAACATCAAGCGTAGCAAATGTGGCGTCAACGGCGTCCAACGCTCCAGAAACAACGGCAGTTCCACTTACGTTTAAAGCCGTTGTAACGTACAACGTTGACACAGTCCCGCAACTCGTAACGTCAAGCGTAGCAAACGTGGCGTCAACTGCGTCCAACGCTCCAGAAACAACGGCAGTTCCACTTACGTTTAAAGTCGTTGTGACGTATAATGCCGACACAGTTCCGCAACTTGTAACGTCAAGCGTAGTAAATGTGGCATCAACCGCATCCAACGTGCCAGAAACAACGGCACTTCCACTTACGTTCAACGCGGTTGTGACGTACAACGTCGACACAGTTCCGCAACTTGTAACGTCAAGCGTAGCAAACGTGGCATCAACAGCATCTAACGTACCGGAAACAATAGCATTTCCACTCACGTTCAGAGTTGTGACGTACAATGTCGACACAGTCCCGCAACTCGTAACGTCAAGCGTATCGAACGTGGCGTCAACAGCGTCCAACGCGCCAGAAACAACGGCAGTTCCACTTACGTTCAACGCGGTTGTAACGTACAACGTTGACACAGTCCCGCAACTCGTAACGTCAAGCGTATCGAACGTGGCATCAACGGCATCTAACGTACCGGAAACAACGGCACTTCCTGACACGTTCAACGCGGTTGTGACGTACAACGTCGCCACAGTCCCACAACTCGTGACGTCGAGAGCCGAACATCCCGATATCGTACCGTCCTCAAAATGTATAGTTTCGATATATACGCCGTTGTCTGGTGTGTATTCTGTTATGGTATCTACTGCAATCGCCGTGCTGAACGACTTCAGACCAACGATTGTCTGCGCCTGGTCGCTCACGTGACCATACGTAATCCCCGCCGCGGCGAGGTCAACATTCGCGAGGGCGTTGTGGTCGACGATCGAGCCAACGCCCCCCCGACTGATGATAGCCCCCCGAAGATCGATGTAATCGTCCCCGTCCGCAGTAGAAACAATCCTAGATTTAACGGCGTTCGCATACGTGTCCGACGTCTGGAATATCACCGACGCGACAAACACGAATTCTTCGACTGGAAGCCCGTAAACTATGATATCGTTAATTTCAACCTCGGCTCCAGCGCGCGCCTGAGTCACGTTCGCGTACGACGCCTGCCCCATAAACACAACGAACGGCCGATCGGTATCGTTGGTCACCACAACGTGGGCAAGTGTGAACTCCCCGTCTGCCACTTCGCTGGCAGACCACGCGCCGGCGTCCAACAAGTTGTAGGCCGCGCGACCCGAACCGGCCGTCAGAACCCCGAACGTAGCAGTTTCATCCAACCGCCAGATTTCGTCGGCATCTGCTCCACTGCGGTAGTACACTGGGAGAATACCGCCGAATGCCCTGGCCGACAACTCGAAGAAAGCGTCCTCGTCAAAACACTCGCTGTACTCGTTGCTGAATTGGGCGTGCGCGTCGCTGTTGACCGGATTCGCGTCCGGGATTATATCGCCCAGGCCGCCCCCAATGCGCAGCCTGTATCCAACAGTACAATGCAGGTAGAAATGCGTCTTCGGATCCATAATTATGCCGTGCCGAAACTCGCGGCCGAAATACAGCTGTTTCTGGTTTGTGACGTCCCAGTAGATTATCGCGACGATCGCGTAGTCCTCGATGATGTTGCTGTTCCACGTGGTGGTGGCGGCGAGGCTGCCGCCATCGTAGTATACGTAATGCATCCCCTCGGTGTCCGCGATGACTACCGACTCGCCCGCGCCCTTGGTAAATTTCAGCCCGACGCTGTAGAAACTATACGTCGCGCCGACCACGGCGATCGTGAGTCGTCTCGCGGCGTTGTCGAAAGACACCGCGACTTCCGAGTAGTCCACAAACCCGTTCGGAGCATTCTGGTCAGTCACCACGGCGAACAGGTCGTTGAGGCTGCCTCCGGTCGTTGTGACGTCCTTCGCGTATATTTCGCCGTCGGCTCCGATGTACATGTTCACGGACTCGGCCGAGTCCATGATCTCGAACGCCCGATCGGACAACGTGTGACTCTGGATGATGAGCGAGGGGTTCATCGTCGAGGTGGTGATCTCGACGTTGTTGACTTCTATCGTGTTCCTGAACGTGGTTTGCATGTCGATTCGCTGACGCGAAACGTAATCTTTTGGAACGCCGCAATAAAGTGGTTCCATTTCCTATATACTCTTTAAAAAATGTCCGTCATCAACAATTGGAAACATATCGCCAAAATCATCTGGCCGACGGGTCTACGAGGCAACCCTGGCGAAAAAATAAATATATACCGAGTCTTTTCGCTGGGCGTTCAAATCGATCAGCGGCCGAAATACTTACGCGATGAAACGCTCGAATCCTTCGGCTGGTGCCTCGCCGCATCCGCCACTCTTACCCTCGGCAGATGTATCCGCGCCCGACCACTCGCAGACCGCCCATACTCCCAGAATGACCAACACAACCAGAAGGATGATGAACATAACGTGATTCGTCTGAGATCCCATTTCGTCTACTCGTTGACACACTTATATCGTACGTGTAAAAACTTAAATGAAAAAATAAACCCGCGAGTTTTTTATCCAGCCGCGGGCAGTCCCCGGCAACGGCGAAAACTACTCCGCAACAGGGGGTTGAAAATTGCCAGAATCGGCCGACCCGAGCCCCGTAAAATCCAGCGGAAAAAATATCGGCTCTATATACAGTCGATGGACGGCCAGAAAAAAATCGGCCTGGTGTTGTTGCTGCTGGTCCTCGTCATCGTCTACATAGCCTACCGTTCCGAGTCCTCGAAAGAAGGCTACGAAGTCGGCATAATAATCAACGGAAAAGGCCTGCGACGATTCCCGTTGTACTACGAGTCCCTCAGACTCCCAGAATCAGAAAAGCAGCCTAAAACGATGTCTACGCGCATATAGACAGATGGCGTAATCGTCTGTCAATTTTTCGGCCGAGCTGAAACGACCCGCCCCCGAAGATCCAGTTTTGAAGGCTGGGGATGAAAATATATAGGACGTCGACACCGCCATGGAAACGCAACCAGTCACCCGTAGCAAGCGAGACGTCAACGCACCCCCTGAAGTGGTAGAAGTGGGGGGAGAAATAGGCGGCGGCAAGACCACGTTCATCACGATCCTGGCCGCATATCTCGTCGCGTCCGGGCTGCGCGTGTGCGTCATCCCGGAACCGGTGGAAGTCTGGGAGCGGGTGGGCATCCTGGGGAAATTCTACTCCGACAAAGAGCGGTACTGCTACGAATTCCAGACGTTCGTGATAGTTTCCAGGCTCAAAAGAATACTGGAGAAGTACGCGGAAATGCCGGACGCAGACGTGTACCTGCTCGAACGATCCCCGTACACGGACCGCTACGTGTTCGTGGAAATGTTGTCGGCCGTGATGGACGAATCCCAGAAGGCGATGTATCTGGACTGGTGGGAAATGTGGCTGAAGCCCATGCCATTCAAGATCAACAAGTTCTTGTACATCAAGCCCGACATCGACGAGTGCATGAAGCGGATCGAGGAGCGACACAGGGCCGGAGAGGTGGACCAGGACAAGAACAAGAAGCCAGGGGTCACCAGGGAATACCAGGTCGCCCTGAGAGCGCAGCACGAGAAATACTACGCCCGGATAACGGGGAACACGATAGTCCTCGACGGAGGCTTCTCCAACGAAGATTTCCGAGTCCCAGGAGAAGCCCAGCGTAAAATTCTGGAACGGGCCGAACATTTCATCCTCCACGGGGTGTGAACGCGCCGGGAAGCATCCAGACGAAGCGCTGGGAAGCCCCCACACGCTATTTTTTGACAATTGAAACCATAATCGACAATGTATAGCGGGCATGGGGACATCGCGGGCCGTGAAAAAACGTCTGATAATCGTCGACGGCGGAGTCGGAGCCGGCAAGACAACGTTCATCCGCAACCTGGCCATACAGCTCGGGCGGTACCTCAAGGTCGTGGTCGTGGACGAGCCGGTCGACAGGTGGGTGAAATTGGGGATCCTGGAAAAATTCTACGCGGACCCGCTCAGGTACGCCTACGAGTTCCAGACGTGCACGTTCACCACCCGGACGGACAGGCTGTTGAAGGCCCTCGAGACCCCGGCGGACCTGTACGTGCTGGAGCGATCGATACTCACGGACCGGTTCGTGTTCATGGAGTTGCAGAACAGGTACTGTCCGGCCCACGAGACCAACATGTACAACGAATGGTGGCCCATGTGGACCGAGCTCCTGAAGGAGCACGACGTGGAGATCGAAAAAATGATATACCTCAAGCCGTCGCTGTCTTCTTGCATGGCCCGCGTCAGGAGCCGGAACCGGAGCGGCGAGGTCCCGAAAGCCGGGGGCGGAGTCTCCGAGTCTTACCAGATGGACCTGCAGAAGGTCCACGAGTGTTTCCTGGAAGGCAAACACTCCGGCGACTTCCCGGACATGCCGGCGCGGCCGTTCCCGCTGATCAAAGTGATGGTGGTCGGGCCAGAACTGGCCGACGGCGATTTCAGGCCCCCGAAGTCGGAAGCGATCCTGACAACCGCCAACAAAATAATGGCCCAACTTTCAGTCGCCTGAGCGTTCTGGAACGTTCCAGAACGCCCCAACGCGTACAATTTTTAAGGATGGGTTGGGGATGGTTGGGGATGCACATCCTGGCAGAGCCCCCTTATTTTTTGCAGGGCGCCTTGGATGTTCGGCGAAAACTCGGCCTCGGCGTCGCCGAACCCTATGTAGTAAATCCCGCCGTCCTGTTTCTCCTCGGAGTAGATCACGTCGACGGTGAGCCGCGACGTCTCCAAGAGTCCGGCCAGGTCCTCGACTTCCTTCACCAGCTCCGGCCAGATCATCTCGCACCAGTACAGGTCGATGATCTTGTTCCCGCCGGCGATCGCCGGCAGGTATTTGCCAGCGCGCAGCACCACGCCGTAGTCGCGCCCGAACAGCTGCCCCCGGTTGAAGACGCTGGCCAGTATCACCCGACCCCAGTACACCACGAAGCGCATCTCGAAGGACACCGGCAGAAACTCCTCGACGAACGGCTCGCGGGTGGTGACGATCTTGTCCACGAGTTCTTTTCTGGTCAGGTCGCACCCCTGCAGGACGTCGACGCCCTTTTTGTACGCTATCACGTTGTCGGTGCCGAACATGGTCGCAGACTTCAGCACGAAGTTGTCCAGGATGTTCGCGGTCTTCAGCACGTTCTCCAGCGCGGCGTAGATTCGCGGGTGCGCGAATCCGAGGGAGTTGAATATTTTGTACTGCGTGATCCTGTCGACCGTCAACTTCTCTGTCCTGGGCTGAAATCCCTCGAACATTTCGGGGTCCACGGACTTCACAATCGCGTCCGCGGTTATTTTTTCCCTGTGGACGAAATACATGTAACTCAAGATTACCAGGAGTAAAACTACTATGGCTCCGGCTATCGCAATCATGGCCGAACGTCGATCGTCTCAGTACGGAAATTGCCGAACGTCGGTAGTTCCGCTATTATCCTTACCGCAAAAAAATTCTAAATGGACTTTCAAACCTCGAACAAACTTTGACGCGGTATGTTTCTGTCGGCCCTGTTGTACGCGTAGAAAAACGGGACGTCCCCAGCCATGTACCTCGGCTCGCAGGGGGGGATCTCCGCCGGCGGAAGACTCATCACGGTGTCGTTCTCCGCGGAGGGCAGCCCCCATGTTTCTTGCGGGATATCCAATTCGCTGTCGTTGTCGATCGGGATCAACTCGTCTGCGCCGGGCTGCGGCCCCGTGAACCGGTCCTTCGTGGTCACGATTATTATGACCAGGATCAATATGACCACGGACAAAATTAGTATGCACGAGCTGAACCAGTATAATCCCCGCATGTTGGTATATCATCGTGGAAAAAAATGTCGGGCGCTTTTATTACGTCCGGCGACTATTCATCGGAAAGCTTCTCGGCTTCACCAGGGTTCTTCTCAGCTTCATCGGGGATCTTCTCAGCTTCACCAGGGTTCTTCCCAGCTTCACCAGGGATCTTCTCAGCTTCACAGGGGATCTTCTCAGCTTCATCGGGGTTCTGCTCAGCTTCACCAGGGTTCTTCTCAGCTTCATCGGGAAGCTTCCCAATGTTGTCCTCTCGCGTCGACGCAGGAGATACCCCAGGGGTGTTTTTCGCGTGGTCTGACACGTCTATGCACGCCATGTCAACATAGTCGTATATATTCACCGTGTCGTAGTTGATCTTGATGTCTTCGACGGCCCTGTTCTCGTCGGATTTGATCAGCCCCATAAACGATTCGATAATTTTCCGGTTAGCCTCGGCCTCTTCTTCGGTCATGGCCTCGAACCGATGCCGGTGGCGTGGTTTGCCCACCTCCGACAGGAAAAAGTTGACGTTGTCGTTGGAAACCAGGCCAACCGCGTTGAAATTCTTCTGGAAGGCGGAGGCGTCGGCCTTCACGTTGGTGACGAACGCCGTGGCGTTGATGTCGCAGTAGGGGATCGCGTAGACGTTCCCGCGGTCGCCGTCTGGGTCCAGCGGGAACCGTTGGATGATCACCGGGTCAACCGAGTGGAGAACGTAGTCGACCGCCTCTTCTTTCCCGTAGAAAGACACCAGATACCCGTCGGCGTCCGATATCACGTACACGGCGCTGTGGGGGGGACGGAGATCCGGCGCATCCCCAGGCGAGACTGTCTCCGCTGCGTCGTGTGGTTCGCCCATAATTCGATACTGGTATATGTCCGAACTTCAAAACGCCGACCGCGGCGGAAGCCTCAAAAATATCAGTCATCGGCAATAAGCTCGATGAATGTCGTGGCCGCGGAATTGACGCTCGGGACCACCCCACACGCTATCCTCGGGAACGGATTCGCCCAAGGACGCCCCGCCGAATCCGCCCGCCCCGCTGGCGGCTCCCAGAAACTGAACAGCTGTTCGATCTTGTCGGTGTTCAGCGCCAGTATCAGCCCTTTCTTGAACCGCTGAGACCATCGCACGCGAATCCCGTACATGATCCCCAAAATTTTGTTCATGATTCTTATGATCGTCTTCGAAAACTTCCGCTTGTCTTTCTCGTCCTGTATTATCCTCAGGGGGACGTTCACGCCGAACTCCGTGCCGAACACGTGGTAGTGGTCCAGGAAGAACGACCTGGCGGCGTACAGCCGCTCCACGACGAACGTGTGGAAGTGTTCCTGCCTGTCGAAGACGTGCGAGAACCCGCATATCATCAGGAACATGAACGAGTAGTAGTGCTGGTGGTACACCATGCGGGACGTCAGCAGCTTGGTGTCGTCCATCCCTATCATCTCGGACCTATTCAGGTCCACGCCCTGTATCTCGGCCACGGCCTCGTAAAACGAGGCGTTGCCCATTATTCTGTTCAGGTTGCGGAATATCCTGACGACGGCGGGGTTGCTGTACGTCTCAACGAACTTGAGATCGATCTCCCGGTCCCACCAGTAATACGTCTCGCGTATCCTGTACTTGTCCAGCTGGACGATATCGCGGTATCCGAGGCCGCCCTCTTCGTACCGTCGCCGGAGCTCGTCGTATTCCTCGTCGGTGACGTCGTTGGCGGCGGCGACGGCCGCCATGTGCTTCGAGCTCTTCTCGAGCGGGTACGCCACGCCCTGGTCCGCCAGGAATTCCACCTTCGCCCCAGTGTCCGCTACCTGCTTCACAAACCTGCCCGTGAAGTCGTTCTTGGACAGGTGGTCCAGGCACATCGTCTCCACCCACATGTTGAAGAAGGCGGACTCCTGGTATCTCGCCTGGCCGTCCTCGTCGTACGAGAACGGCACCTGCGGGCTCAGAATGTCCGTGTAAAGTATGTCGCGCCGATTGACGAGAAACCTGCGGATTTCCGCGAATTCGGTGGGCAGAAATTGCTTCCTGGCGTCGATGTGGACGACCACCCGCCTGTCTCCGATGGACCGCACCCTGCCGAGCATCTGCCGACACGTCTCGACGTTGCACGACAGACTCGTGAAAGACGCGTAGATAACATCGAAATGAACCTCTTCAAACGATATTCCGGCGGATACGGTCGGGGTGTATATCATGACGTCGAATCCCCCCCATATTTCGCCGACCCGACCGAAATGATCGTTCTTCTCCATCTGGTCGGTTCTGGAGCTGTAGAGCTGTATTACTTTGTCCGGGAACTCGGCCCGCAAGGTGTCCTCCACAGACTCCGCGATTTTCAGCGAGTTGGTGGGGACGACTACCCGTTTCCCCGCCCGCAGGTCTGCGACCATGTGGCCGAACCAACAATTTTTGTCCGCCGTGAAGACGAACGTGTAGTCCGAACTCTGCCTCCACTTGTTCCAATGAAACACGGGGGGGAGATTTCCGCGCAGGTTTTGCAGCATCCGGATGGTCCGCCTGCCCACGTTGGCGTCCATGCATATGACGTGTCTGGCGTATCTGACCATCCACTCGAACACGGCGAACGAAGCCGAGATGTTGCGGTGGAGCTTGCTGCTGAACTGTTCCAGGACAGACTCGACCTCGTCCAAGATCAACAGGTCGACTTTTTCCGGCGACGACTCCAGATTTATCCTGTGGAGCGATTCCACCTGCACGATCAACCTCATGCATTCGTTGTGGACTATGGGCCCGCGCACCGAGCTGTACATGGTGAAGTCCGGGAACGCCTCCTTTATCGCCCGCGAGAACGTGCGGCGGAACGTGACGAAGCGTATGTACTTTTTCTCCATGCCGTCGGAGAAGTACGACTTGACGTAGTCTATCAGCGCCTTCGTCTTGCCGACGCCCATCGCGGCCTTCACTATCATCGTGGGGACGTGCTCGTAGGCTCTCATGTATCGCTCCTCGTATATGTTGTACCTGAGGCGCGGCACGTCCTTCCCGCGGTCGAACAACTCGTCGAAGTCCGCGGGAGGCGTCGGCTGTAGCGGATTCGCGACCTGCGTGACCAGTTTCTTCATCATCTCGGTCTTGGTCCGCTTCACGACGTCGCGTATGGTCACGTCCTCCGTGTCTATCGCCACGATCCGGCCGCGGCGGATATTAATATCCTCCCCGTCCCGCCGTCTGAAGTGGCGGCAGAGTTCCGCGGCCGTGAACACGCCGTCCGCCTCCCGCACGTTGACCATCAACGTGTTGTCCTTGTGGTGGGTCTCGCCGCACATCCCGCAGTAGGAGGGCTTCACCCGGTCGAAGAACAGCATGCTGCCCTTGGCGCACCGGAACACGTGTCCGACAGTCATGCCGACATCCTGGCACGCGTCGATGACTTTCCTGTACAGGTCGTCGCTGTAGCTCACGACCTCGTTCTTGACCGTCGGGGCCACGGCTTTCAGCATCTGGCAGCCGTCCACGAACGTTATCATCGCGGAGTCCGGCGGATGGCCGGACACTACTTTCTTCGCGCGGTCCGAGCCGACCTTCGAGCACCCAACGATCCGAAAATTCTGGACCGCCGAGTTGACCTGGGTGTCGACGTATTTTCGGGTCCCGTTGTCGCACAGCTCCAACACCCGCCCGGTGAAATGTTTGGCCTCCCTGTTATTCGCCACGCAGTAGTTGTCGATTACGACGTGGTAGGAAAACTTGTACAGGGGGGACGACGTCCCCTCTAACCCCTTTCCGTACAGGGGGGACGACGTCCCCCCCGCCACCCCCCGCGGAATCTTGTATCCGGACGAGTCGCATATCACTATGTCCTCGTCGGCCAGCAGCGCGGAGTTGGCGGGGTAGTATATCGCGCAGAACGCGTCGCGGATGGCGTCCAACAGCCTGTCGAGGATCGCGCGCGCGCGCATCGTCTGGATCTCGAGCGGGTCGTAGGACACCCCGAACACGTCGAGAGTCCGCGCGATTTCCGCCGATCGGGTGATGGCGGTCGGCATGTCCACGTCGAACTTTAATTTCTGGGGGGTGTCGCCGAATATCACCTCGTGGTAATTCCTGGATTGCGGGGGGGCCGACTCGATGAAATCGAACAACTCCGATTTTTCGAGCACGATGAACCGGTTCGTGTTCTCGTCCCTGATCACGACCTCGTCGCAGTCCAACTCGCTCAGGACGTCGTCGGGGTCTCGGTTGAGACCGGGGTTGAGGTATCTAAATTCCCTCATCTCTGAATCGGGTTAAAAAAATTCAATTTTACATCATGGGTCTGTGGGACTCGGCCGTCCCGTCGAACCGACGGTCAGTCCAGCCATATTCCAGCCGAACTGCTAGTCCGATTCTTCTCTGCTGGCTATATCGACGTACATGCCCACGTGCGTCCAATCTTCCCGCAGGTAGAAAGTAGACTCGAGGACGTCAATTTTCGGAACCCCGAAACACTCCTTTTGGACGTCCTCCTGGAGATACCCGGAGGACCAGTCGAACAATTTCGTCTCTTCTTTCAGCGAAAGCCCGCCGTACATCTGGCGGGCAAAATTCATCATGTCTTGTATCGCGTCCACGAATTTGTCGTGCAGATTTTCGCTGGTGACCGACTTGAACTTGTTTATCTCCACGCCCATGTCGTATTTTTCGTCCACCCGTTTCATGTAGATGAAACAATGTCTACGTTTCCCGTCCGTGTCGACGAAATCTATGCGGCGACTCCCGACCCCGCCGCCGTACTTCTTGGCGATCTTCTCGAGGGAATTGAACATGCGTTTCTTCTCCCGAGCTGGGGCATTTCCGTGACGGATCATGTCCCCGACGAACGTCTCGAATATCGGGAATCCCTGGGACAGATTGAGCCGCATGAAATCCCTGGCCCCCTTCGGTATTTTCTCCTCGGACTCTTCGTCGACGTCTTCCGAGATACCCTTGACGAGTTTCATCGTCTCTTCGAAGGCTTTCTTGTCCCGCTCCAGTTTTTCCGCGGCCTCGGTCGACAAAAGGGTCGCGTCGCACGTCGACGACTCCTCCGGGTCGCTCAACAGCTCTTCGATTTTCTTCCGCGTCTCTTCCGACATGTCCATGGAAATTATCGTTATAGGTATAGGACATAACAACAATAGTGTTGTCGGCGGCGGGTCGGACATGGAACTGAGCCAGGGACTTTGCGTGCCGCGCGGATTCATCAAGATTAAGCTCGAGACGTCGGACGGCGGGGGAGACTGCGACACGATCGGCGGATCCGTCCTGCAAACTATCCTAAGGATACCGCTCCTGGTTCCGCCGAAGACCCTGGGCGTTTCCGGCAAAAATCAATCCACGTACCCGAGATCGTTCATCGATCAGTTCGGGGTCTTCGGCCGCAGGGCGGAGGAGATACGCTCCGTCATCGGGCCGGGAGAACTGGAAAAATACGAGGCGCGGGGTTATTTCTACGCGAATTTCGAAAGGGTTGTTTGCGGCAGGCGAGTCGGGAGAAAGTGGCTCTCGGCGTACGAAGTCCTGGCCCATGTTTTCGAACGGCCGCGGGGCGGGCGTAAGCGGACGGCCGTGAGCGTCGGAGTGGTCGGGCCGACCGATAGCCCGCCGTCCCCCGCGATACCCGCCGAAGAAGCCGTCGACAAATTCATGCGGATTCGCGGCAAGACCCCGAAGATGTCCGCCATCCCGTCCGACGAGATCCGTTCGTTCGCGGTCCGGGGAAAGAAATCGGCGGCGTACAGGCGATTCGTCGCCGGGAATGCGGGCAGCCTGGATCTGTACTTCGCCGACTGCGGCGGCCCCCTGACGCGTCCGTCGGAATACTCCCGACTTTCGTTGGCGCAGATGGTCGTAGGGATGGCCACGCTCAAGCAGGGCGGAACCTTCGTCATGACGCAGTACGATCTGGCGAGCCCGTCGGGGGTCAGCATCGTGGCGCAGCTCGCCGACCTGTTCGAAGATCTGTACCTGTGTAAACCGATGAGTTCGCAGGAATTTTACCCGGAAGTTTACATCGTCGGGCTTAATTTCCGCGGCGTGGTTGCGGAAGATATCGGCAGGTATCTGCGGATGGTCCGCGGGTGGGGGCCGCGGCGGTTCATCGCGATCAACGACGCGGCGGTGGAAGGGGGATTTATCGACAAGTTATTCGTCGCGTACAGCACGGTCGCGTCGCAGTGTCTCGTCTACGCGCGGCACGCCGCGGGCAACAGGCGGGAACATGGCAGGCCTGACGTCGGGTCCGACGCCGTCGAAGTCCGGGCGCACCCCCCCGCGACCCAGAAACTGATGGAGTCCCGCATGGCGGCGTCGTTCGAGGGAGACAGAACGCGCGGAAACCGCGGGGGTCCTCCGCGTCCCGCCGATATGCGCCGTCTGGCGCAGAAATTCAAGGCGGAGCCAGCCTAAGTGCCAGAAATTGAATACCCGTGACGTAAACATTACGACGATGAAGGAGCGGGGGGGCATATGCATGTACATCGGTCCGATGTTTTCCGGCAAGACCACGGCGATGATAAGGATGCTGGAACGGGAGGCCTTCGCTGGGTTCCCGGGCCTCGTGATCCGCCACGGCTCGGACGTGCGCTCCGAGGCCATCCAGACGCACGACAGTTTCGGCATCCAGGAGGCGCGCGCGAACCGGGCCAATATCCGTACCACCGTGGTCAGTTCGCTGGCGGCCGTCGTATTCGACGGCGAGCGCATCGTGGGAATCGACGAAGGCCAATTCTTCGAAGATTTGACGTTGTGTGACAAATGGGCCGACGAGGGCAAGATGATATACATTTCCGCGCTGGACGGAGACGACAGACGGAACATTTTCGGACCTGTCGCGGCGATGATACCAAAAGCGGACAGAGTCAAGAAACTCAGGGCCGTCTGTCGATACTGCGGGAACGACGCCCCGTTCTCGAAGTGCCTGGTGCCGAAAAAAGAACAAGTGCTAGTGGGCGGCGGGGATATATACGCAGCTGTTTGCAGAAAATGCTTGAAGATAAAATAAACGCAGAACACTTTTTTTGTTTACGGATTTTCGTGTGTCGTTTTGTTGCTGGTCTGCGGGGATGCCGCGGCATCCGCCAGCTACGTGAAATTTAAAACTGGTCGGGCGATGATTCCGCCTTCATCTTGGCGATCCATTCGACCTGAAACTGTCGCACGGTTTCCGTCTCGACCGGCGTCACTTTCTTCCAGATATCTGCCGCGATCGATTTCCAGAGATCCGTCTCGTCCTTCTTCTTGTTCACCGGCTTGGCTTTCGACGCGACGACCACCTCGGGATACCTGCTGGCAAACACCTCGCGGAAGTCTGGATAATGCACCATCGCAAGCTTGAACATGCTCAGAATATTCAGAGTTTTGTTCGGGTCGTACGTGCTCTCCGGGACAACCAGGTCTGCAGTACTCGTGGGAATGTCCCCGTCGAGTTCGACCGCCGTCTTCGCCTTCGTCGCGCGAGATCCTTTGCCCTTCCCTTTCGGCGCGGCGGCAGAAGTCTCGTCCGCTTCGGTCGGCTGGGTCTTCTCCGTCTCGGCTTTCGCCTTGCCCTTGTCGTCGGCGATCTTCTCGTCGGCCGACTTGGCCGACTTGGCTGGCTTGGCCGACCTCGTCTTCTTGTCGGGGTCTTGTTTGAGCACGAAGCTGCGGACCAGGCCGCTCAGCGTCTCGACGGACTCGGTCAGAGACCCCAACTGCTGTTTGAGGAGCTCCTCAAATCTGGCGGTGATTTGAACCACCACGAGATCGGTGAAATCTTTGAACGCGGCCGCTTTATCCTCGTCAGATCCAGACATTTCCTCACTCCTATACACAGTAAATTGCCCATTCAATTTCGAAACTTTCGGCGGACGGGCCGCGGCCCGTTCAAATTAGGCAGTAAAACTATTGCTATTAAATATCAGACATGAACGCAGAGGCAGAAGAATACGACGCCGCCCACGACATCAAGCCGAAGACGATGACTGAGACGGAGATCGAGTCGGTCGAGAACAGCACGGAAAAACTCATGACCCACATCGCGGCGGCGCGCGCCAAGAAGAAGGAGGAGAAAATAGACAGCCGCGCGGTGGTCAACAGCGGATTCGAGGAGCACAAGCAGTCGATGAAACAACTGTTGATCGGGACCGGCGTCGGACTCCGCGAACTGATGAAGAATTTCAAGATACTCCCAGACGGAAACATGCCGAATATCGGCGCGGTATTCGACGCGATGTTCATCGATATTTTCGACAAGGCGGCTCTGTTCCGCCGAGAACTATCCAAAATCGAATTCCTTCAAAGTATCGGCCTGCGTTTCGCGAATATCGACAAGTTCAAGGACGGCATGAACTCGTTGGCCGTCATGTTGGAAACCTTGGGCAACGACATCGACAAATTGGCCAGACCGTTGAACGAGATGATCTCGAACGGGTTATCCAGGAACGTCAAAAAATTTCTCAACGACCATTTCGAGAGCTACAGAACTAAATGCATAAAAGTCATGGACGCCATGAAAAAAGTTCGCGACATGCTGTTCGCCCCGTAGAAGCAAAAAAAGTTAAGATAAAACCGATATTTTTTACTGTATCGGGAGGCAACGGGATTTAATCATCACGCGCGTTGTTTTCGGCGACTTCGGGTTTCTCGGCGACTTCGGGTTTTTTGGCCGCCTCCGCTTCCTCCTCCTCCATGACGTCAGACCATCTCTTGCCGGCGACGTCAGACGGTTTCGAAATCAGGTCGAACATCTGGTCCGCCATCTCTTCGGCTTCCGACGCCTTATCTTGGAGCGGCACGCTGTACGATCTTTTCGCTTTGTCCAGGTAAGTCTCGCGGGGGGCGCTCGACGATTCTCCGCCTTTAGTCGGTTCGAGTTCGTCAAGACTGGTGAAAGTGTCTTTCATGTTCTCCATGTAATTTTCCGGGTTGAAGCTCCCTCGTTCTGTCCTGGGCTGATACCGTCGTCCCCTCGGCCGCGCGATCCGGGACCCGGACGTGTACGGGCGACGGTACCCCGCCCGCCGTTCCCGTCTCGGCGCGAATTTGACCGGGTCCACGGCGACTACCCTCCCTTGATCGCTGAATGTTATGTGACTGCCGAACAGCAACTCCGCGCCCCCCGTGTCTCCGCAGAGCAACAGGTGCTGCATACGGACACTCCGGAGGAACTCGAAACACGACTGCGCATCCCTGAACGAAATCAGATGCACGATTTCGGATATGATCTTTTCGGCGTGCGTTATGGGCCTGGCGCCCGCCAACAGGTCGTTGAATTCCACTACGAGATCGGGGTCCGACTTGCCGCTGATTGTTATGGGAGAATGGGAAAGCGTGTTACATATGGTCGAAAGCCTGGAAACGTAGTTCTGAATTTCTCTGTTGCGGGGCTTTGACTCCATTTTATCTAAGTTATATCCAATTCAATTTTATATTTTCAAAAGGACGGCCGACCATTCTCCGTTGGAGGCCGCATTATACGTCAAAATTGAATATATACTGACGTGGTTAATAACAGCCCGGCGATTACTGCGGACCATGGAACAGCGCGTCCATAAAATTATAATCAACCAGCAAAATTCGTACGTCAGGAAGGACGAGGAGGAGAATATCATATGGGTGGTGGACCCAGCCGATCTACGCATATCGTACTGTCTGGTCTTCGGCTTGTTGGACGAATTCAGCCGTGGGGAATACATATTCAGGCTGACCCTGTCGGACTCGTGCGGCAGAACGATCGATTACCCGACGCAACCACCCAAGCTGGGGTGTTTAACGCCGAACGGCATTTTCCAGTCGGACGGTGGATCGATCTGCGTGTCGGTCGGCGAATTCCACTCGAACGTCGCCGCTGGGACGTTCGCGATGAAGCACGCCCACGGCTGGCGGCGGACGCTTGGCATTACGGGATTCGTCAAGACCGTCGTGTTCGGCATAATGGTCGACTGGGAGCACGCCGATCAGGCGGGGGGTATACGGATCATATCCGACAAGTCCAAACCGGCCATCGTAAAATATGCGGCAGACTCTTGCAGGTTCAACACGAAACACAATACCAGGGCGATGGAGCTGGTCAACCAGTTCATCGCCGACCATCCAGATTTAAAATCCGTGAAAAATTTGCTCGAATCGCGCGGTGTCATTTCGGGCGGGTCAAGCACGGCGGATCCGTGAAGTTGCGGTAATTTTTTCGGCCATCCACATAGTCGCGTCGGGACGTAAAATAATGCGTCAAAAATGAATAATTAACAGCTATTACGAATGGTGGAGGATCAGTCCCATACATGTCGTTGAAAAGAGAATTTGAACAGGTTTCACCTGACGATGGCCGGGACGAGATAAACATGGACGAAATCGAGGAAGTATGCGGGAAATTCGGGGCTGGATTTTCCCTCGCCCCGAAACGGCGAAAACTCGACCACGGAACGCGGGATTGTGTCGTTACCCCCGATAAATACATATCGGACGGGGAAGAGATGCGCGGCGAGGACGCCGAATTCTCGGACACCCCGCAGGAAGAACTGGAAGAGCGCGTGCAGCAGGACGACGCAAACACGGAAGCCGACGCGATTTATCAAATTACGGTCGGAAATTATTCCGTTGTCGTCAATTTGGTGGATTACCTGGTATTTTCCGGCGTGTCGTTGAAGGCGGCCGAGGAATTCGCGGCCGGGACGGCCGACCTGGACACCGACAAGCGGATACGGGCGTTCCTGAGGGAAGCGGAGTTCGATATCGCGACGGACGACTGCCCGATGGACGGCCTCCCGCGGACTGGGATTCTCATCGCGATCCCGCAGGACGTCGAATTGGCAGATCGCAGGACCGCGGAAGACGTGCTGGAAACGTTGGAACATCTGGAGAACCGCATCGAATTCCTGGACACAGTCGATGTGGACGAATTGTTCGCCCCCAGCACGAATCCCGTGCTGCCAGAGCCGTGGGAAATCGACGAGATCAAAAGCGACTTCGAAGGGAAAATCGAGTGGGCCAGAGACTTGGCGGCGGCCATCGGGGACAATCTTACCGCCGAACAACGAAGACTTACCGATGCAGTCGCGAACTCGTGGATATTGCGACAATTTGACCGACTGGCGGATGGAGCCCCCGCCGAAGATTCTCTCGAATCCGCGCGGTTCTTCGAACGGTTCGAGACTTACGGGATGGTCGCCATGCCAGACCCAGTGGGCAGGTTCCCAGAGTCCGTCAAATTCAACGGTGCCGTTGACATCGATCTGATCATCGAGGAACTGGAATCGATATACTCGGGGCAACAACGCGGCCCGAGTATCGGTTCCATGTACAAATTCAACCAACTGATTCGCATATCCGACGATGACGCGGCGAACGAACTAATCATCCGAAAACTCCAAGACCGGCTGGGATACGACTTGGTAGACGAGCTGCTCGAATCGCCGCTGTACGATGCGGACGGGAAAATAACGGAAGGGGTCGAGTCGTTCAGCATGTCGCAGGCCGCATTCGACGAGGCGCTGGCTGCGGTGACAGAAGACCCCGATATAGTCCGTATGGTGGGAAGTAGCCACGCCTTCGCCGGATCCTGTGAAAATATGTACGACGACCTGGACCTGGGAAAATTCGGCGGATCGTGTTCGGCGCGCATCCCCGAGGAACAGGCGAACGTCGACGCGATCATCCCGACGGCGGTCGTGCGGGCAGCCAACGAGAACACTCCGCACGACGTCGGCTGGACGGACGAGGCGACCGAGGCCCTGCGAGAGGCCGCCGAACACAGACTGACGGATCTGTTCGAGAGCGCCGGAATAATCGTCCACGGGTCTGGCAACGACGCGATAGAATATTGAATCATTTTTTCGGTTTAAACTTCATATGGTTATTATACAACTCGACGATGTACAAGTACGTCAACCCGTTGGAGGATTTCGAGGAACGCGCCAGCGGCACGATAATGCGCGATAGAGAGGCGTTCAGGCCGTTCATGGAGGTGATCGAGTCGTTCGCCTCCCGTTACAGGATGATGGCCTGTAACCATTCCGGCACCGACATATATCTCCAGACCCCCATATCGAGAGACTCGTTCGTCCTGGAATTCTACAGCCAATCCCCGAAATCGAATTCCAGACAGCTGGCGGACGAGTTGGTGCGGGTGAACAGCCCGTTTTCCCGGATGATTCAGGTGGTCTCCAAAGTCCCGCAGCAGATTTACACGATATTCGTGAACTGCCGCGAAGTAACCACCCTCTACAAGATTCCGGCGTACCACGACCTGTCGGTGTTCGCGATCATGGACAGCGTCAAGTCTCCCGGCCGGTTCGGCAAGTCCGAGTTGTTGGTGGTGGGCGTGAACATACAACTCATGGAGCTGTACAAAGAGCTGACCAGCCTAAGCACGCGCGACATGTGGCCGTATCTAATGGGAATCGAGAAACGTCTCCGGACAGACTACATCAAACGCATCGGCGTCAGCAAATCGGGAGGGGTCGAGGCAGACGAGACCGACGCGGCAGACGAGGCAGACGAGACCGTCGGCGGGCGCGAGTACGTCCACCACCCCAGCGAAGAACACCATTTCATAGAAAAACTAGTGTACGCGTTCTGCGTCGCCGCCCCGGCGCCCGCCATGCTGACCGGCCCCAAAGTGCTCGGCAAGAGCAGGCTCCAGATCATCACGGCCCAGAGCGTCACGGAGAGCGAGACGATAGTCAACCGAGTGGCTGAATCCGAGGGCCTGGCCATCCAAGTGGTGCATACCTCGGTGCGGCTTCCGATCGACCCCAAGTTGTCGAGATTCTCCGTCAAGATCAAACGGGGCGTGTGGCGGTCGGTGGCGGACATATTCAACCTGGCCACGTACGAAATGCTGCCGTACGTCAGAGCGCGCGACATCAACGCCAGCCGTACGGCGTTGAAATGTTTCAAGCTCGGCAGGCTACACCCCGACACCAGAATCGCCACCCTGCCCACGCTGATGCGCATGCGCCTCGTCGACGCGTGGTCGATGAAGATCGTCGCCGCGATCCGGAGCGGGAGCGAGAAAGACTACGCGGAACGGACCATGAAAGAAATGACAGAAGACTACGCCGTCGTCGGCGACAGCCTAGACCAGGCGTTCGCCAACGACATGTTCGATTTCATCTTCCCGTCCCGCTTCATCGGCGATTTCGTCGACGACCGGATATCGGTGAGCAGGGACCGCCAAAAAATGTTCGTGGAGTCTGGACTGCGCCCGGACAAATATATCCCAGCCCTGTCCATCAAAGGATACGAGCAAGACGACTACATCGACATGGTGTTCCAGCCGTGAGGCGCCAAAAAAATCTGTCGGTTGGCGATACGGGGCAACCCCCTCACTCATATTTTTCGAACTCCTTCGGTCTGAGCTTGCATTCGAGCCTGATCCCAGACGACTGGAGCTCCTCGCGGAACACCGCGGCGCTCTTGCTGGTGGGCACTTCCACCAGCTCCGCCATCTGCTGGCAGATCCTGCACTGGTAGATGCCGTCCCCGGGGTTGTATATTCCCATCTGTCCGCACCGTCTGCAGAATGCCTGTTTGCGTCCGTCGCTGTCGACCGAGAACTTCTCGTACAGCGAGAGCATGGCGCCGTGGCTCTCGAAAACCCATCCCTCCATTTCGCCGAGTCGCAGGCCTCCTTGCAGCCGCTTGCCAGCGAGCGGCTGGCCAGTCACGGCGTCCGACGGGCCGTTCATCGGCGCGACGTAGTAGTCGTCGGCGATGAACTTCTGGAGCCGCTGGATGAACGTGGGCGCGATGAATATGGCGGCGTCGAACGCCTCGCCAGTCATCCCGTTGAACATGCGCTCGCGGCCGTTGAACCGGAACCCGTGCCGCACCAGCTCCGCGGCGATCTCCGGCGTGTTCACCGCGGAGAAAGCGGTTCCGTCGGTCACGCATCCTTTCCTGGCGCACACCTTGGAAATCGCCGCCTCCAGCATCTGGCCGATCGTCATCCTGGTCGGGATGGAATGCGGGTTCACTATGATGTCTGGCGTCATGCCGCCGACGGTCCTGGGCATGTCGCTCTGCTGGAGACACGACGCGACGATCAGCTTGTTCCCCTCCCTGGAAGACAGCTTGTCCCCGATCTCCAGCGGCCGCACGTTGCGGAATTTCACGAGGGCGAACATTTCGTCGTTCGCCCCGTGGGGCTTCCAGACGGCGTCAACGACGGCTGGCTGGTTGTACTTGTAGACGACGCTCTTGTCGACGGACACGAACTGTTCGCCCCGCCGGTCTTCCCCGCGGGTGATCTCCTCCGTGCGGCCGATCATCACGTCCCCCCGGTAGAGCACGGTTCCGACTGGAACCACGCCGTCCACCAACTTCTCATACGAGGCGTCGGGGTTCATATTTTTGGTCGTCGCTGGGTTCGGCGTGCATATCTTCTGCCCCCGCTCGATTTCGGCCTTCTCGTAGTTGAAGAAGCTGCCCTCGAGCACGCCCCGCTCGATGGACGCCTTGTTGAATATGGCGCTGTCCTCCTGGTTGTCGCCGCCGTAGCACGCGTAGGCGACCACGCAGTTGAGGCCGTTGGGATACTCGACCCGCGAGACTATGGTCGAGACCAGCGGCGACTCGACGGCGAACTGGTTGAACCGCAGCCGATCGACGCGGTACGGCCAGTTGAACGCGTAGTAGCCAGCCGACGACCTGCTCTGGTTGGTCTCGTACGTCCCGCGGACTGGCTGCGTGCAGTTCACGAAGGGCGACTGCAGCGCCGACATGCCGAATATCGCGATGTCGACGTCGCAGTGCGTGTACTGCCTGAGTATGTTGCCGGAGTTCTGCCGGAGGACGTGGATATTTTCCGCGATGTAGCAGTTCTCCTGCTCCTCCGCGCTGACGTACTCGATCAGCCCGTCCTTCCGGAGGTCGTCCATCGTCATCCTCCCGAATCTGATCCCGTTGGCGTGTTTCTTGGTCATCCGGATATTCTGGAAGAAGGGTATCCGCTTTTTCTCCCAATTTTTGTCGCCCGCTTTTTTGGCCGCGAAGGCGGCGCGGCACGCGGCGTCGTACTCGTCGACGTTGGAGTCGACTATCAGGAGCGGGCGGACGATCCGCCCCATGTCCAGCTCGAATTCCACGCGGCCTATCACCGGATTCCAGGCTATCGTGGTCGTCGGATCCACCACTTTCCCCTCCCTCCTGAGAAGCTTGTACCGTCTCAGGAAGCTGATGGGGTCCGCGCAGCACCCCACCCAGTCGCCGTTCACCATCACGGCGGTGAGTTTCCGCCGGGATATGTCGACCCCGGTCACGTCGTCGACCGAGATGAGCTCCGAGTCGTAGGACATGTGTTCCTTGAGCAGGAGGGGCTCGCCGGAGCCCGCCACGGTGGCGGTGATCGCCAGCTCCTTGTTCACGCCGACGGTCGCCCCCGTGTCGGCGCTCCTGAGGACGCAGATGAATCCCCAGTAGGACGGGTGTACGCGCCTCATCAGATCGGCGCGGGAGGCCTGCTTGGAGGCGTTGGGCGGGTTGTGCGCCACGACCGTCCGCAGCATCACGTCTGTGTTGAACGTGTTCTTCCTCTCCAGGACCGAGGACGCCACGCGGTTCAGGTGGAGGCGGATGGCCTTGTTGCCCGTCGTGATGGCCTGCTCCATCACCTTGTTGAGGTCCCCCGAGATCACGTTCTGGAAGGTCGCGATGATGTCGCGGTCGTCGATGTTCTCGAACGGGTTCTGTTTGACCAGCCGGCGGAGCGTCTTCTGGATCGGGATAACGACGTTCCTGTTGAAATGAGTCTTGATGGACTTGGCCAGCGAAATGCCGGCGTCGTGGACCCGCTTGTTGCGGTAGGAGTCCCTGTCCGTCTCCGTCAGGATTCCCATCTCGACCTGGAGCATCTCGTTGATGAGGAGCCCCAGGAACCGCAGCTTCTTGATCCGCGACTCGTCCGTCATGCCGATGTGGGGCAGCACCACCCAGTCGAGGTGCGTGCGGAGCCTGTTGTTCTGGTCGCGCACTATGTCGTCGCTCTTGTCGACCGTGGTCGTGAACTTGAACATGCGGTCCGCCATCAGCTCCACGACCACCTCTGGGTCCGTCACGTGCTTCAGCACCTCGAACTTGTCGTTCGACAGCTTGAACGCGGTCTCCAACATCTCCAGCATCTTTTTGACGACCGGGGAGGTGCTCTCGATGTCCAGGACTATGGTCTCCACTATCTCCTTGTCGAAAACCATGCCGAATACTCTGTACAAGAGGTAGAACGGGATCTGCACGTTCAGGAATTTAGTGGAGTTGATTTCCAGGGTGATGGCGCCGCTCGTCATGTGCCGTATGGTTATTTCGGACGAGTTCTCGAACGTGCCCCCGGGCTGCGAGATGAACTCCCCGCGTATGATTTCGTTCGGCATGATGCGGAAATGCGAGTGGAGGATGTTGAAACGGATGTTCTCCAGCGATTCGACCGCGTATTCCGAGCCGTGGGCTATGAAATAGCCGCCGCGCTCGTTCGGATCCTCCTCGATTTCTTTCAGGGCCTCCCGCGACATCTGGAACGTGTGGCAGCGGTTGCTCCTGATCATGATCGGAATGTTCATGAACTGGAATTTGGGTATGTTCACTACCTTGGGCAACTCCTGGTCGTTCTTGTACTTGGCGGTCAGCGTCACCGTGGCGGCGATGCTGACGGGGGCGTTGTACGTGAGCGCGCAGCGTCTGGCGAAATTGGGCATGAGGTACTTCGTCTTGCCGACGAAGTACTCCGAGTACGTCGGCACCCCGACGTCCGCCTCTGTGAACTTGACCTGTATCCGTATACTCTCGCGCAGCTTGTCCATCTCCGTCTGGTCCCGGTTGTCGACCTGCGTCAGGTCGACGCTGAACAGGTTGGTGAATATGTACGCCAGCCCGGTTTCCACCAGGCTGTTGAACGAACTCAGGTTGTGGCCTATGAGGTTGGTGTGTTGGAGCGCCCCCAGCGCGTACGTGTTCATGTCGCTGGTCTCGAGGTCGTCGTTGGCGACTGTTTCGATCGGGGGATAGGCCTTGTCGGGTATGAGATTGTCCGCGCGGACGTTTCCAGGCTCCTGGCGGTGGATATCCAGGCTCGCGGCCGGGTCCGTTTCGGGGCTGTTCGCGGGGGTGGTTTCTTCGGCCATCATGATATATTACCAGGTTTTTTATTCAAATATGATAATATAACCCCCGCCCCGTATTTGAATATTCGAAGCATATATTATAATCGAGGTTGACAATAATCGACTATGGAAAAATTTTCGTCTGTCGTTGGGAAGAATCCGGGGGGCGCTCCTAGGCCGATCGACGGCGTGTATACGAGGGCGAAAAAACACCTGCGGCTGGCTATGTACGTTTACACGCTGGCCAGGATCGAAGACATCGAGAAGAATCTCGCAGGACTGGGCTGCAAGTATCGATTCGATTCGGAAGGATGGGATCGCCAGGATAACCACGCGCCAGGCGGCCGCAGGGCCGTCGGCGGCTCTGGGGCCAGAGCGAAACTGCCCAGGCCTATGACCATATCACAGGACGCCGCGGATGTGTTGACGACCTTATTTCACGCGATGTGCAAGGGGATCCGCGCTTGCTCCGACCTGGAATCGGAGCAGGCCGTCTCGCTGATGGCTACCGGCGAATTCAAGAGCCGCCCGATGTTCCTGCTGATGGTCGAATGCTACGAGTCGCACACGATCCGGAAAATAATCGGCAACGGCGCTTTGGCCGCCAACGACTGGTATGAGTCGGAGTTCGAGAAACTGTTCGGCGCGGTCGCGACCGCGTTCGGCGGGGACGGAATCGCGCCAGTCCCCGCCTCCAGCCACAGGACTCCCGCGGTGTTCGCGAAACTGGCCGCCATCCTGGCATTCTACTTGAAGTATCTTGCCTGGCACGCTGGGAACTTCGCCGAGTACGCCAAACATCAATATGTCCTGAACAGGGGGGAACTGTATCCGATGATCATATCCACGCAGCAGCACCGCGAGGACATGGACGTCGTGCTCGTCCTCGAGAATTTCGAGGACAAGGTGGCGGAAGATAAAGCGGCCAAGAAAAAAAGTTTGGACTCGGGGGAATTATCCGCGGGCTCCCCCCCATGACCAAAGCTTCAAAGCTTCCAGCTTTACCGGGCGACTTCAAAGCTTCCAGCTTTACCGGGCGACTTCAAAGCTTCCAGCTTTACCAGGCGTCCGGCTTTATTTAATCGTCGGATTAGTTTTTCGGATTGATATATAGGCCAATGACTGGTGAGCGTATAACGATCGGAATTCTGGTGGTCCTGGTGATCCTCATCGTGTGGTTGCGGGCGACGGAATGCGAAGACGGGCTGGCTGGGTTCTGGACAGCCAGCCCCAAGTTCCTGACACAGGCGGGCCTGAAGACGATGTACATATATATTTCCCCGGACTCCCGCGGGATCTTCCGGAAGACCCGCGACATGTACATTTTCGCGGAGTCGAGCGCTGGCAAAATACTGGAGAACTTCATGACGGAGCTCGTGTGCTGGCGCTCGCCGCTCCGCACGCTGCTGTCGGTGAACACCTTCTTCGGATTCGACTACAGCGTCTCCGCGTGGACGAAATCGCCGACGATACTCTCGGACGGAAAGCTGACGCTCGACTACTCCCAGCGCAGCCAGGCGCTGACGATAGTCGACGCGGACAACGAGGTCGCCGGGTTCCTCTACAAGGACCCAGGGGCCAGCGACGTCGCGAAGGCGGCGTCCGACAAGCCCGCGGACGACGGGGTGTGAAGCCCCCAGACGGAGATGACCATCCAGGGAAGATTCCCCGGACAATTTACTATTTGAAAACGTACGACCATTTTTTATGGCGGGCCCCTGGTCAAGACAAGAGACAAAGCCGGGGGTACAAGGCAGACAGGTACCGCCAGGATTTTCCTGGGTCCGCTGGGTGGGACGCGAGCGATCCCCCCTTGCCCGGGATTTTATCGCAGGGGGCGTGTTAACGCCCCTTACAGCCGAACTCCGATGTCTCCAGACGGGTAATTGGTTTCATCCTGTTTGGGTATGCCTGGTCGGATAGGTCGTGCCCTTGAGTTATGCCGCCTCGGCTTTAAACAAGGACGATTATTTTTTATAGCCGCGGGGTGGTGGAATGAACGTCAAAATACTGGTCGACAACCGCGAACGGGCCGTCATACCGTTCGTGGAAGAAATACACAGCGGCGCGGGGAAGGCCGCGCCCATATCCATCGAGACGCGCCAGCTGGAAGTGGGCGACTACCTCATACTCGACAACGACGCTGTTTTGGCGTGCGTCGAACGGAAGACCCTGAAAGATTTCGCCGCCTCCTTCGGCGGCCGGTACGCGTCCCAGAAGAAGAAGATGTTCGACTTCAGGGACAAAACTGGGTGCAAGCTGTTCTACATGGTGGAGGGCGTGGCGTTCCCGACGCTCGACAAGAAATTCAACCACATCCCGTACCGGAACATACTGGCGGCCATAACGACGATGATGGTGCGGGACTCCGTGTTCGTGGTGCAGACCAAAGACCAGAAACATTCGGCCGAACGGCTCTACGACATCGCGCTGATCTATATCGCCAAAGTAGTGAACGAGATCAAAGGGCAGAAAATTACCGGGAAGGCCGACTCCGCGTCGGCTGACTCGTCCGCTGCATCTGGCGTCGACCCAGGAGTATCGGGGGGGTCGACGGAGGCTGCGCCGGTCGGGTCGACGCCAGACGCAGCCGACGCAGTAAACCCCGACTGGGACGATCCGGACGACGGGGCCGACACAATCGTCGGGTTCAGCGAATTCAAGTCGGAGGGGAAATCGACTGACGACAGGATTATAGAGATGTGGTCGTGCCTCAGCGGCATATCGGCGGTGGGGGGCGCCGCCGTCGGATCTGTGTGTTCCGTGAGAGAATTCTTCGGCGACATGTACGAGGCCGCGCTCGAGACCCAGACGAACAAAAAACGATCGCTGACCAAGATGGCGAAAGCGTCCCTGGAGAAACTGAAGAAGATGGACCCAGAGACGTCGAAAAAATTCTTGGCGAGTTGCCCGGGGGTCGGCAAACAGACTGCGGGCGCCCTGCTGGCCGGGCGCAACATACGCGACTTGATTATGTACACTGTCCCAGAGCTCGCCGAATGCCGGATGTCCGCGGTGCAGGCTGGGCCGGGGGCGGAGCCAGCGAAGGCCGGAAAACGGCTCGGGGAGAAGCGGGCGGGGAAACTCGACGCCGTCTTCTCGGCGAGGGTCTCGGCGGCGGCCGTTGAAAACGTCTGCCCGGGCGTCATAAACCGCAAGAAGGCTAGTCGGGTTCGTCATTATGACCGTCGTAATCAATATTTTCGAGGGAAAACTGGCTGACCTCCACGCCGTCGGCGGCCGCGTCGGCGTAGGCCCCCGCGTTGTCGTCGTCGCCTTGCGGCGGGACGTCTTCCGAGTCCGTCCCGGTGTCGAGGGGCGGGGCGTCGCCGGTAGTGCTGCCGATTCCGTGGACCGACCTGAGCCCGTAGCGAATCAGATTCAACTTGTCGTAATCGGGCGCCTGGAACAGGGTGTTCCGCTGAAGCGCTATCGTCCCCAATTTTTCGGCCAATTTTTTGCCGACGTCCGAAAATTCCCAGGTCTTCAGCACTGCCTTGGAGAACTGGTCCACGCAGAACAGCCTGATTTCTTCGGGTTTGCGGCGCGCCAGGAATATCGGAAACCTCTGGGCGAATCTCAGTTCGTTGCCGATGTCCGGCAGTTTCTTGCCCAGCTCGCCGTACGTCATTTTTCCGGGGCGCGCGCTGTCGGCCGTCCTCGCGGGCTTGGTTCCCGGGCGGGCGACGCCGCCCGCCGAAAATTCGTTCAAGAATTCGTCGACCTTCTTGGACCTCCCGGCGGACATTCTGGAGGCGTTCTTGAAGAACGTCACCGACGAGATCATCGAACCGGTCATGCCGGCGGCCAGATAGATTCGGAAATCGCTCACCCGGGTCGGCTCCGTCCCGGTCTGGGGCTGGGCGGACTGGGGGCGCGGCCGGCTCCCCCCCATCCCGAGCGTGTCCAGCGCGGACACGCTCACGCCCAGAATACCCGCCACCTTCTTGGCGGCCGCGTAGTCGTACTCCCACGAATCCACGTATTTCACGTCGTGCGGATCCGTTTCGGACGGGATGTCGCGGGGCGCGCTGGACTCCCCGTCGCGCCCGCGCCACTTGCCCTGCTCGTACTTGTCGACGTACTTGGTGTAGTAGTCCCGCACGTCTTTGTCCAAGTTCAAGGCCCTGGCCTTTTCGTAGAGCTCGTTGGTGAGCCCGCATTTCACGCAACGGCGGGCGTTGAACGTGTGGACGTCGCCTTCCGGACACCGGGAGTCGTAGAACCTGAAGAACGTGGATATGCCAGTGAGAAGATTGTAGGCTTTCTGGGTCTTCCCGACGTCCAGTTTATTGTGATACTTGTCCACGCCGCAGATTTCGCACAGAGTTTTCGTGGGCCTCTCCCATATGTTCTTCCGGATCTTCCCAGACTTGTACCCGGAAATCCATGCGTGCCGGTGGCCGTCCTCCCCGTATATCGCCGTGATTTCGACATCTGGCAGTATACGGTCGATGCGGGTGAAATGGAAGTCGTAGAACGGGGGGCCGCAGCATTTCCGCCGCAGCCTCAGCTCCGCCAGGTCTTCGTTCCTGAACGCCCGGCTTTCCTCCAGGAAGATCGCGCGGAACGGCCCGAGGTCGCCCATTCTGACAGACGGAGACCCGCGAAGATACGTGGCGAAACTTGTGTAACGGGCCTGGAACGGCTTGTCCGCCTGGGAGACGGACGAGCCGTCTGGCCTGTACAAATCCGCGTAAAGATTCTGCGACGCCCGCGACGTCTGGACGTCGCCCAACAATGTCTCGAACAACGAGGACTTCGGCGGCGACTTGTTCGCCAGACGGTACGAGGCGGCGGCGTACCCGTACACGACGTCGACTGCCGTCAGCAGGTACCTGCTGATCTGGGCTGGGTCGGGGTTCACCATCGTCCGCTTCCCGCCGGAGTCGATGACAATCTTGTAGGCCTCCCTGAATCGGTTCAGGACGTAGTCGCTCTGCCGACTGATCCGGGACACTTCCAGGCCGAACCGCTTGGTGATTCGGCGCACGAGGAACGCGGCGCTGTCGGAAAGCTTACCCGGGCTGAAGGGGGCGCCCCCTTGTACCTCGGCGATCCTGACCCCTCCCGCCGCGATCAGATTGAGTATGTACGCGTACACGAACACTATGGCGTAGAGTTTGAGGCGCGGCGACAGCAGCTCGCCGACGTCGTCCACCTTCACCCCCCTCCGCAGGGCCCGCTCTTCCGCGAGCAGTATCAGCGGGAGGACGTCCTGCGCGACGTACGTCGCGAATTTTCTGTTGCTGGTGTACGTCTCGAATTTCAGGAGTTTGGAGAGATCGATAGCGACGAACCACACGTATTTCTGCAGCTCTGGGTCTGCCAACCCTATCCGGCCGGCGATTTCCGGTATCCGCTCCTCGTCCCGCCTCGGGAAAAGAATTTCCCCGCATATTTTACAGAACGTGGCGAAGGTCCGCCCCCGTCTCGATTCGGAGGCGAAGACTTCCAGCTGGCTGGTCGCGTCGGCGGGGGGCTTGTCCATAGCCTCGAGCGTGATTTTTCTCAGGAAATGCGGGCACATCAGGGACTGCCCGCACTGTCTGCAGGCCAGGAACTCGAGCCCCGGCGCGGCGGCGCTCTCCCCCTCCGGCAGGTACGGCCTGAGCATCGAGATCAGTCCGGCGTATTCCGAGGTTGGGTACTGGCGCAGGGCCGCCACCAGCGCCACGTGCTTGCATTCGTTACGCATCCTCGCCTCCACGACTTTCTTCTGGTTCTCGAACACGGTCCACACCGCCTTGCGTTCCTGCTCGGTCAGATGCTGCAGAACTTTCTCTGGGTCCGCGCTGACCCTGCGGTATGTCGGCCCGGCCGACGCGATCGGCCCGGCTTTGTCGGATCTCGGCTGGCGGCGAGCGACCCCCCCGCTCCCGAACAGTTTCCTGGCAACCGCGGATAACTGCGACGCCAGCGACTGGTCGTGGTACTTTTTATTCGCCGCCAGCTTCTTCCCCGTCAAATTTTCCCGCCGGAGGAGTTCGACGGCGGTGTCGCGAGCGACCTCCGACGATTTCGGCCCGTACAGCGATAGATCGGCGTATAGCCTGGCCATCCACGGCTTGTGGGCAGACCCCATGAGCGCGATCTCGAACGGCGAGACGACGGGCTCGCCCAATTTCTCGAACGCCTTCAGCAGGACCCCGATAATTTCCGTGCGTTCGCCCGGTTGCGCGAGGCGTCCAATCTTGTACTTGGATCGGCTGGGAGGCCTGACCTGCCTGGATATCCAGCCGCGGCTGGCCAGCAGAGCCTCCCCGCGGAAGTAGCCCGACGACGAGAACAGGATGTTTTTCGCCGTTATCAGTGTCTCCAGGAACCGTCTGGCGTCGTCGGTGCCGATTTTCGAGACCGCGGAGTCCAGGGTCTCCGCCATCAAGACGCGCATCGGGCGCGGGAATATCTTCGGCCTGTTCGACGGGGGCGTAACGGAGGACGAAAATGTTTTGTCGGCGTGGTATTGGGATATGGACACCATCCTCCCCCGTCTCGCCTGGAGCATACCCGCCTTCTTGCCGGCGGTGCGCACGAGCAGCCCGCGGGGAGTCTCCACGGTGAAGCCGGCGGTCCGCGCCCCGCCCCCCGCCAGCGCGCCAGAAATATAGATATACGGCTCTTCTAACAGCCGTCTGCTCACTATGTCTTCCCCCAGTTCCAGCGAGTCGAAGAAGAGCGAATGCTGGTTGAATTTACCGAGTATCGCCAGATTCCACAGGTTGTTCCTGCTCTGAATTTCTTTCGGATAAATTTGGTCGTTCTGGTCGAACAGTATCTCCGACTCCAGGACGACGATATACGTATGCACGACGTCCTGGATCGATTTCGCCGCGGTGATCACGTCGATCTCGACTTCCTCGTCGTCCCTGATAGCGTCCTTGCTGACGTCCGTGTCGTCTGGATGGTCGGCTTGGGTTTGTTTGCTTCGCGGCTCGGGAAGCGTCCCGCTCTCCGATAACTCGTCTCCCCCCTCCATCCGTATAATAATGTCAATAATTTATGGCGACAATACGACGCCGCCAATTAATTATACAGCTATAATTTTTTATGCGCGGCCGATGGTGGGCCTGGTTGGCGGGTTTGGGCCGTCGTAATTGAAGGGGAAACGGGTTTATTATATGAAGCGCCCATATAACCCAGCCGAAGACAATCGTCAAAAATGAACGCCGATAATCCAACCATTGACGCGATGAACAGCGCGGACGATATCACCCAACTGGCGTCGTCGGCCGACGACATCGTCGCGAAGGTCGCGGAGCTCAGCCCAGCAGGCAAACCGGGAGTGCTGCAGTTCCTGGCCGAAATCGCCGACAAACACAGCCTATACATGCGGGGCGAAGTGTTGGGCGAAGACGGATACACCCCGGTCAAATTTCCGAAACTGATGGCTTCCGGGACGCAGGCGAGTCGCGTCATCCTGTCCTCGAAGAAACACGCGAACTACAAGTCTCAAATTTGGTTCGACTGCAACGGGCTCGTGTTCGACGCGGCGACCTGGAAGCCGCTGGTCGTCCCCCCCAGCACCCTCAACCACCTGCCGAATCTCAAAGAAGTGGACGGCTACCTCCGGCGGGGGCTGTACGACACCATCCCAGTGCTGGACGGGACGCTGATGACGTTCTACTACTGGGAAGACAGCTGGTGTATATCCACGGCCAACGGCTACGACGTCTCGAGCCTCAGGTGGATCGGCGACAAAACTTTCGCCGACGTCGCGTTCGAGGCGCTGTCCCAGTACCCGGATTTCGTGGAGAGCAGCGGGATGACGATGGTGAAAGACCGGCTGGCCTTCGGGGAACTGGAAGGCGCTGGCGCCTCGGGGGTTAAAAGGGGCGTCGACAAATCGGCGACGTACTCCATGATCGTCCGCCACCACGACTACCATCCGCTGAAAAGCGACCCCATGGGAGTATGGACCGTGAAAATCCCGCCCGACACGCCGTTCGACAAGCTGCCGAAGCAGACCGTGATAATGGAAAAATATGCCGATCTGGCCGACATCCGACGGAGAATGGCCAAGTCGGTGAAAAATTTTCTCGAGAGCGGGGAAATTAACTACGGCTACATCCTGCGGGGGACCAGCGACATGGGGGAGAGTTACCACGTGCTGGTCCCGTCGAAGCTGTACCTCACCATCAAGAGCATGGTGTACAGCAAGGCCCCCAAGGAGATAAGGAACAAGATAACGCACGAGACCCGCTCGGAGTTCATATCGCTCCGAGCGTTCCTCAACAGGGGGAAAACTCTGTTCACGGCCATTTTCCCGGTCCTCGCGGAACGATTCGCGAAATACGAGGAGTACATCGACAACGTGGCCAACATGGTGGTCAGATTCAACAGCCAGATGAAAATAGGCAAGGCCCGAATCGAGCGCCCCGATTCTCCGGTGGGGATCATCGCGTACGGCCTCTTCAAATATATCCAGGACAGTAATCTGGACATCAACCCGTTCCGCTCAGACGCCAAGTCCATAGTCTTGAGCGCGATAACGCAGCCGCAGCACGCGTATCTTTACCTGAAAGCGATGACGCTGGAACGGGCGGCCGAGTGAGGCCGCGCGCGAAGCCGATCCGCGCGCAGCCCAATACCCGACATTTTTAAAGCTTCCAGCTTTAGCGGGGTTCAAAAGGGGCTCTGCCCCTTTATTTTTTGGGCGGATAATTTTGGGATATTTCGACGTTTATTTTATCCGACATTTTATAACGCAGACTATGGAAGACTCGAGATCGGTGTCGGATAAAAGGGACATGCAGATAATGCGCAGCGCCATCCGCAAGAACGCCAAGCTGTACGCGCCGGAAGCCGTGAAAGACGAAGCCTACTACATGGCCAGGGCAAACATATACAGGATGCGGGACGACGATATCCGGACTGGCCTGTACGGACGAGAAGACAAAAACCGCGTCAGTCAGTAGGGGCGTGAAAATCCCTCCGTAGTCCGCATTTATATATTTTGATTTGTTTTTTACGCCGCCTGTATAAGGAATGGAAACGACAACAACTCCAGGTGATATGTTCGACGACCCCCAGTTCATGGCGACTATGCATAAGAGCCATATCAAGTACGGCGAACTCGCGCTCAACCTCGCGAAAGCCAGCCCTAGCTATCTCAAGAATCCAGATTTTCTGGTGCCTAATACGGCTCCGATTGTCGGATGGAAGCCCAGCAACCTTGTCCTGGCCAAACAGTACAGACGCGCGAGTCACGACGTGAACGGGGTCGACTCCGACGACCTTTACGCGCAGCAGATCCGCCGAAGCGCCCCTTCTGTGTCCATCGCCAACGCCAACAGACTCAACAGCCGATTCGTCCGCGGGCAGCCGAGAGATGTGTACGAAGACGGAACTGTGGGCGAAATATAAGGGGCACCGAACCCACCGAAAATATGTGTAATATTGTGTTTACATGCGTTTTCGCGGGACGATCGGTTCGTGGACAACCAACTCACGCCGCATAACTTTACCCGGTCGGCCGAGGCGTCAAATTATTTTTAGGATTATCGGCGCAAAAAATAGAACATGCTTTGAAGCGGGCACTGCCTACTTCTGCGCATGTTTTCTATTCCGTGCCGATCGTGTCGGCTTTTTTCGCGGCTGGTTCCGCGCTATTTTTTCAGTCCGGCCACTACCTTGGCCAGCATTTCTACTTTTTCCCCCAATCTCTGGAAATTCTCGTTGATCTTTTTCATCACGAAGGTCATGTTGATGTGGAACAGCTGCAACTCCGTCGGCATGCGTATATAGATAGCGTCTATATCGTCGAATGCCACGGACCAAGAGCGGATAGTTTTATCCCTCTTATCATAGTTGTATGTGTTACGCATCAGGAACCTGGGTTTCGTGGCGTCGTAATCGTTGCGGGAAACAAACCCGCCTAGGTTGAACGATCCGTCGGTCATGATAAACCTGAGGTGTGACCTTCCGTGGATGGTGTCGTAAAGATCCCTCGGAACTTTCAGGTAATTTTTGAGGAGTTCTTCCTGCCTATCTGGGGAGTATTTTTCTCCGTCGCCCATCTTATCAGTATAGTTTATGTATTCACAATAAACATTCGCAGAAGGTTTAATCGGATTCCGTAAACCCCGCTGAATATTTCGGCGGACATGTGTGCCGCCGGTGAAATTTATCTCGCGTAAATTTCCACGATTATTTTTTAGTTTGCCAGAATTTGGCTCGGATTTTTATCCGTGTTCTATATTTAAGTGGCCCTAGTCTAAATTCTCATATTATAAACCCTGGTATGGCAGGTGTTATATCTATTGTTTCCGATTCTGTGCCATTCTTACCGAACTTAATTGTCGACATATTTAAAACTAAGGGGCAAATTGTATCCAACAATTTGTAACATATATATATAGGCATTCAATTTTGGACACTTTGGAAATGCAGCCCGAAGGGGACCCGACGTTTAGGCAGCTATACCATCAAGTGGTGAAAATCGGGTCATATAGCCTGATAGAGGAGCAATTAGCCTATGTTATATCAAAATTCAACTTTCCTGTTATAGGGGGGAGTATGGTATGTATCGGGTTCAGCATCGGCGATATATCGGTATTGTTCTCGCGGGTTTACATTTTCCGCTCCAAAATCATCGCGGTCGATTTCAGCCCGACCTTCGAATCAATGGACGGAGAATATCATTTTATGCTGGACACGGTAGAAGGAATCAGGGATAAAACCAAAGACAACGAGGATGTCCTCGCCACCTTGGAAAAATTCCTACTTGACAAGTCGGGCGAAATCGGATTCAGCTATATCGGAGAACAGCGAGATGTAGACGTAGTAGAATCGGCCCGCGTGACCCTACTGTTATTTTCGCTGTCCTGGATATTCCGTTTCACAATTATTCTGCCTCTGCATATAGAATCGAACTACCTTCGATGCATGGATAAATTTGGACCTCCGCCGCTGACGACCGACGAAATGGTAAATATCCTGAAATCATTTTATCGTATCGATGTTGAACATAATACGTCGCCATGGATCGGATCTAAAATGATACCACTATCTGTGCAAGGTCTGATTAACACCGAAAATCCAACATTTTCACCGTGGAATGAAATTCTGGCGCAGCGGCTGGCGTACGATTTAGTTATCAACAACGCGTGTAAAGCATTCGCCCCCGTGTATTTCTGGGGTTATTTCAAGACGGATCAAACGTACTACCAGAATAAAAATATGCTCAGACGGTTCGAATACTCCGCGAAAGCAATCGAACTGATTGAGATGGTCGACGAATTCGACGAAACCATGTCGCCAATCGAGTATGACGTACAGAAACTAGTGTCAGACACCAAAAAACAGTTGATTCTATCCGATTATTCGATTATTTACGGGACCCGTCACACTGGTGCCACGTTGTCGACGTTCATGTATAAGCCCAAACTGATCGCAAATCCGCTGTTCGATCCAGATATATTTGCACGTGTGCTTTTAGGCTACGTGTTCGCCATATCCGCTCTACATCGGATCACGAACATAGTTCACGCCGATCTCCATCTCAATAATGTGCTGCTGACAGTGGATAACGAGGAGGTGTCGGATATTTTGTACTTCGGGATGAGCCAGATCGACTCGTACCGCATAGAAAAGATGCGAGACACTTGTATAAGACCCTACATAATCGACTTCAGCAGATCGATATTCACATATAAAGCGAGGCCGATCCTGGAGAAAATCGTGGGCAAACCGCAGTCCGACGAAATTTTCATGAATCAAGACGTCGCGATATTACAGCTATTCGCTCGAGTCATAAACAACGTCAAAGAGCATCAAGAATTACTGCGAGGACTTGTTTTCACGGATTTTCAGGAGGTGACAAAGTTGTTGGACATCGTGGACTTTTACTTGTTCTTCTCCAACATGAAATCGGCGTTCACTGGCAAGAACATCAGCGCGGAAGTCGTGCAACTTGTCACGAAAGGCGAAAAATTCTGTAAAGAGGGACTGATGAAAAATTTTCACCATCTGGTTAAAAGGGACTTCGGGAAAATCAACGCGACGTTCGACGTGGACCTGCGACAGCAGTTGTTTGGCGAATACTCGATGGCGCGACAGCCAACGGTTGGGCCTGATCGGGTCATTGGAGGGGGGCGCGCGGGATCAAATCGGGCTGGACATACTTCGACCGCCCCCCCCCTTCTGTACAACCTCAACGCGGAATACACGCTGTCGACGATAGACCCCAGCAAAAAACTCATCAAGACGACGGAGCTGCAAACTGGGTGGGACGATTTCGGTCGGCTCTTGTCGAAGTTGAAAACTGAACACCCGTTGGAGATTCCGAAAGACGCCAGGTGGATTTAGCAAGCGTGCGTTTTGAAAACACATTACTTTGAATAGACATTATATCGGTTATACAAGAAAGAATGAAATTTTGTCCGGTCTGTCAGAGCGTCCTGCAACGGTCGACTCAGATAGGATCGATCGTGTTCCACTGTAACGTGTGTTTCACGGAAGAGCCGGGCGACGAGTGGGACTCTTTGATCATGATCGGCGGGCCGGAGGACGACGTGCAATCTGGGGCCGAGGAGAAGAAATACGAGAAACTCATCGCCACCGCGGCGTTCGACCAGGTAAACGAAAAAATCAAGAAAGAATGTCCCAAGTGCGGCCTGGACTACATGACGCAGATCCGGGTGGGAGACCAGGAGCGCATCATCTATAAATGTAAGTGCGGATACGAGGAGTGAGGCTCGACACCGCATAACGGCCGATTTTATTTTTTATCCTTGCTTTGTTTATCCTTGCTTTGTTTATCCTTGCTTTGTTTATCCTTGCTGTTCTGTCCGTCTCCGCGCGGTGCATCGTCCCCGTCGGCGTCTTTCGCGGACGTCAGCATCCGGATGACGTCCGATCTCTTGATCACGACCCGCGCGCCGTCGATGTTGAAGAACATCGACTTCGAGTAGTCGAACTTAGGGGGCGGCTTGCAGGCGCAACTGTTCGTAGGATAGTAGTTATCGGGCAGAGCGATATGACGGTACAATCGCCAGTTCGACAGACCCAATTCTTGCGAGAGTTTACGCAGGCATACCAGGTGACTTTGGGAGATGTTCTCGGCGCCCACCGACTGGACCAACAGCGAGAACGGGCTTTCCCCGATAGTATGCTTGACGACATCCGGCGGCAGTCGGGACATGAGTTCGTTTCCGAGGTTGATGGCGTCCAACGTCCACGCGTACAGCAGTTCGTGGGCGTCCACCCTTTTCTGCCGGGGGGTCTTGACGTCGGGGGACGCCAAATGCATGAAGCGCGTTTTCGCGATGAAGTTGAGGAGACTGTGCTGGGGGTTGGCCACCCCGAATTTCTCGAGCTTCGAGCCCACCTTGAATTCCCGCACATAAACCGGCACGAACCGCCGCGTTATCCTCGTGAACTCGTACGTTAATTTACTGGGTTTGGTGGAAGCGCCGTCCTTTTTCCCAGGCGCGTCGACGTCGAACGCGAAGCTTGGGTACAGCAAGTCGCCGGTCGGCCGCATCAGGGTGACGGTGTCCGTGTCGAAGAAATTCACCACCCCGAGAATATCGGTCACGAGGAACTGGGCAACGTTCTCGCCGGCTGGGATCGTGAAAGTTACGGTGTTGTCGGCGACGACCCCGCCGCCGTCGCCAGCGTTGCTGGCGCTGTCTATCTCGACGTCGAATTCGTCAATCCACGGGTGCTTTTCCAGAAATTCTGCATTGTCTTTCAGCACCAGCTTGGACAGGCCCTTGAGAGAATTACACAGGAAGCCGAACGCGATGTACCCGTACATTATGAGTTGGACCGGCACTTTCGGAATTCGAATGGTTATTTTTTCGAAAAGTCCGCTGGAATTCTTGGGGACACCTGCCGGATATGTGTCGGCCAGTTTTTCGTACCGCGTCAGGACCTTCTTCGTGCGGGTGAACAACGACTCGAACGGCGGATTTTCGTACGGAGTGGCCAGGACTTTGTGGATCCCCGCCTTGAGTATGTCAGGATGGAGCACTTTCATCCGGTTGTACATCAAAAACGGCAGGTTCGAGAACAGGGCGGGGGGCGAATAGCTCACGTCGAAGACCACCACGAAGTTGATCCGCACCCGCATAGTCACCACGTGTTTGGCGACGATCGCGCTGATGTGCTCGAACCCGCGGGATTTCAACACGTCGGCCAGTTCGTAGGCGTCGCCGGACGCGTCCGGTGAATACACGTCGTAGTCGGGTATCTCGTCGTCTGGATATATGGAACTCCCTTTCAGCCTGAGCGAGTAGTCCAGCCCCAGCCCCCCGTATATTATCAGGCCTTTCCGTATTATGAAGTCCCTGACGATGTCCAGGGCGGACAGGATCATCTGCCGGTCTTTATCCCGCATCTCCACGGTAGTTTTGAACTCTTCGTCGTTCTCGGCCAGCCACGCGCCGAATTTATCTCGATCGTCCATCGGCGTACTGTATACAGTCTGTATACAGTACGTATATTATTTGAATCGGCTATTAATTAGATATATAGGCGTTACTATCAGCAATGGAATATGATCCGTTCGGGATAATCGGCGGGTCCAAAGAAAGCCTGGATCAGCTGATCCAGAGCGGATGCATCGGCCCCCCAGGCGTACCTGGCACGAGCGGATGGCCCAGCACGGCCGTCCAGCCGTCCGCCGCGCCGTCCCCAAAATTAAAACGCGTCAGATCGGCGGTGGAAAAGAAGACTGGCGGGGGGCCGCCGAAATCCTCTGCCAGCGTGGAGTCCCTCCCCCTCGACATATGCGACAGCTGCGGCGGCCTGGTGAACCTGCGGAACGGGACGTACCAGTGTTCGGAGTGCGGGAAGATGTCGGAAGTGGAGTTCGTCCCGGAAGTCACCACCAACCAACAGATAGGCCTTCGCATGCGGATAGTCGGCCCGGAGAACAGGTATTTCCAGCGGGGTCTCGACAGCATGGCGTCCGGGGACTACGGCGAGATACAGAAGCAGACAGTGCTGAACGAGTTCATGAACTACAACAGAATATACGTGTTCAAAGGCGGGGACGGGTTCGCCCAGAGCGTGATCCAGAAGGCCGCCGACATATACCACGAGATACAGAAACGGATCGTCAAACGCGACCAGCAGAAGGTCATGTTGATGGGGGCCTGCCTCAAGCGGGCCTGCATAGAATCTGGGTTCTCCAGACCCGAACGCGACATCATCGACTGCGTCGGCCTGCGATCGGGAGGCCTCACGAAAGGCGAGGACCTGCTGCGGTCGATGGCCAGCAACGGCGAGATCAAAATCGAGTTCGACAATTTCCAGGAGTACGACGCGCAGGTCACGACGGTGCTGGCCACGGCCGGCATCTTCAAGGACAAACACGAAAAATACGAGCTGTTCAGGGATATGATCATCGACTTCGTGAAGATCGCGGAAGACCACAACATCGCGAACTCGTCGCTGTTGAAGACCAAGACCGTGGGGTCCGCGTACATCATACTGGCCCACCACGGCTCAGACATCGCGTTCGGCGTGTTCTGCGCCAACTGCAAGATCCGTACAAACACGGTCAAAAAATTCCTCATGGCGGCCGATCAGTTCCACTCCAAATTCATGCCGATCTATGAAAAGTACGGCCTGGAATCCAGGCGGCCGACAGAATTCCCCACCATCAAAAAAATATTCGCGCCGAGGGGGAGCGTCGTTTAAACGCTGGTCGGATCGCGGATCTCGGTTATCGGGAACAGGCCCAGCTCCCGCACTTTCCAATCCTCGTAGACCAGCGTGCCGTCGCCGTCCCGCCCGATGTACCGGCGGACGACGAGCGGGTTCCGGTACGCCAGCAGTTCTTTTTTGGCGATTTCTATCGTGTCCTGCTCGTCCCCGATGTCGACGAACACCTGCGAGCCGCTGGATATTTGTTTGGCCCTGACGGCCAGTATTGCGGCCAATTCCGTCCGCTGGAGGAAGTTGGACGTGACGCGGTCGTCGGGGGCGACGATCCGGACGTTGACGCTCTGGGACTCCGTGTAGTCCGACACGACGTTCTCGCCGGACTCTTCGTCGCCCCCGTCGTCCGCCAGCGCTTCGGTCTCGTCCGCCAGCGTCTCGGTCTCGTCCGCCAGCGTCTCGGTCTCGTCGCCCTCCTTCTCGTCGTCGCTCTCGGACTCCGCCCCGTCGCGGAGGCCGTCCTCCTCGTCGGTCTCGTCGACGGCCTCGCCCTCGACCGCTTCTTCCTCGAGTTTGGGCTCGTCTTTCTCGTCGTAATCCTCGTCCCAGTCGTCCATTTTTCTATTAGTCCTATACAAATTCAATTTAGAAATGTTCGCCGAAACATTTACAGAAACCAACGATGGGATTCGACGCGGCGACGTTCGGACTGGACGCGATCGGGATCTACTTCGCGCTGTTGAGGTGGGCAACCGTGATATTATGGTGGCTGGGGATATACAGCCGCCACACGTATCTGGGGGACGTGCGGTACGAGATACTGGGGGAGAACGTCAAAAAGTTGGCGAAGTTCTTCCTGATCGACGGCGGAGGGCCCGCCGAGAAATTCCGGGAGGACGTGCGCGGGTTCTGCAGCTTCGTCGTAGTCCGCCGCCACGTGACGAAAAACCTGACGATACCCGTGAACATGTATTTTCAAGTGTCCGTGGACACCGCCAAAAAAGAGTACTGGGTGGAGAGGGCGGCCGGCGTCTCCGCCGTCCCCGAGTCCCCCGAAATCACGTACTTCAAATATCCGCTCTCTCTGACGATCGGAAAACTGGCGACGAAAATAAAAACCGCCATCTGATATAGTTCCAGGGCAACCGAGCAATTACACCCCTTTTGTATATTTTTTACGTGTATTATACTTACCGTCGAAAGCTAACGGCAGATGAGCAAAAACCGCGGCCAGAAACATGTCCCAAGTCAGGAACGTCAGGAACGTCAGGAAGGTCAGGAAATGTTCCGAAACATGAGTTATCTGGGCGGGGGGGAGCGGTACATAATAGACGAAAAATGTACCGCGTCTCTCAAGCAATACCGAACTTTCAAATCCGAATACATGGCAGATTATCTCCAGCCCAAGGGCTCGAAAGACACAAATTTCATCGACATCGCCGACGGGCAGATGTACTGTCTGCCGGACAATATCGTACCGCGCCTGATGGACCACCTGAACGAGTGTTTCAGGGAGGGCGCGACGCTCCACGTCAACGAGAGGCAGACGAACAGCGCCACCGTCTACAGCGGAATCATGATAGACGTGGACCTGAAGTTCCACACCCCAACGGCAGTCTCCGAGGGGTTCTCCCAGACGCTGATGCAGCGCGTGGCCACGCACCTGAAACAGATCGTGGACATCCCAGCCGAATTCAACACAGTGTTCTTCCTCACCGCGCGCCCGGAGCCGCGAAAACTGACGGAGAATGGAGGCATACTGTATCGGACCGGCGTCCACTTGATAATTCCCGGGGTTCGGATCACCCCCGGGACCAAGAAATACCTGCTCAGGAAGCTCGAGAAAGACAGGCGTCTGGAGCAGGCGATAAAAGACTCTGGCCACGTCGGGGATTTGGAGGGCGTGATAGACCAGGGCTCCGCGTCTGTCCCGGTGTTCTGCTACGGGTCTTGCAAGATCAAGAACGGCCAGGTGTACAAGCTGATCAAGACCGCGCAGGTCGACATATCGGACGAGGACGGGATGATCGCGGTCTCGGAGATCAAGGATCTCCACCGGTACAACCTGATCTACGAGATGAGCATACTCCACCAGGCCATGTACGACGATCACACGCCCCTGCTGATCAAGCACGACTTCGAGTGCAAGCCGGAGCTCGCGCACGACGTCCAGGACCTCAGCGACCGCACCAGGCGAGACCTGATAAGCCGCGAGGAGGAGGACGACACGGAGAACGAGGCGCAAGAGCTCACGATGCACAACCCGGACGCGAAGATTGTCCAGAGCCTTTTGAAGCTGCTCGACGCGTCTTTCCACAAGGAGCGGAACAAGTGGCGAAATATAGTCTTCGCCCTCGCCAACTACTCCATGAACACGGCGGGCCCATATTCGTCTCTCAAGCCGCTCGGCAAGTGGTTCTCGCAGAAGTGTCCGGAGAAGTGGAAGACCGGGGGCTCGGAAGAGTTCGAGCGGCTCTGGGACGAGGGGGTGCAGCATCAACACGAGGACGGCTGCATAACGATCCGATCCATACACTTCTGGGCCAAGAACCAGAATCCGGAGAAGTACAAGGCCATCATCAACACAGGACACAAGAATTATCTCCAGCAAACTTCGCTGAGCTTCGAAGGGAACATCAACCATTGGGCCATGGCCAAACTCCTGGAGATCGTCTTCGGGTACAAGTTCGTCTCGGACTACAACGTCTTGGGGCGGATCCCCATGCAGAAATGGTACGAGTTCGTACTCCCAGGCGAAACCAACGAGCCTGGGGAGGTGTGGAAATGGCGGGAGTCGATAAGTCTGGAGGGGCCGGCGGTGATGAGCAAGTACTTGAGCGAGACCGGGCCGCAGCTGGTGAGCGAGGTCATAAACTTCGTCAAGAACTGTCAGAAGGACGAGATCGACGAGACTAAGTCGAAATGGTTCGACAAGGTGACCAAGAATTTGAACGTGTCCAAGGGGCGGATGGGGGACCACCCGTTCAAGGCGAACATCTTCAAGGAGGCCCGGGTTCATTTCGAGCGCCAGGGCTTCATATCCAAACTGGACAAGGACGGCGATCTGATGGGGGTCGGGAACGGAATCCTCAAGCTGGGGAAGAAGTGCAAACTCATAAATTCGTTCCACGAGTACCTGATCACCAAGTTCACCCCGAACAAATACAAGGCGTTCGACCCGGAGGATCCCACGGCCGAACAGGCCGAGATCCTCCGATGGTACGCGGACTTCATCCCAGAGCCGGACGCCAGGGAGCGCATCCTGATGTACCTGTCGACAGGCCTCGACGGAAATTTCAAGGAGCCCATACTGCTGCTGGTCGACGGAGGCGGGCAGAACGGGAAATCTTCCATCACGCTGTTCTGGAAGAACACCCTCAGCGACAAGTACGCGACCAAACTCAACATGTCGCTGCTGACCAGCACAGAGAAGGCCCCTCCAGACCGGCCGAATTCTGCGCTGATGGCCCTCAAAGAAAAACGGGGCGGGTTCTTCGACGAGAGCAAGCAGCTGGACATGCTGAACACCACCCTGCTCAAAGAAATAGTCAACCCAGGGGAAGTCTCCTGCTCCGAAAAATTCCAGAAGCAGGAGACGTTCGAGGTCGTGGCGACGCTGATCGCCCTGACCAACTTCATGTTCGTGATCAACACGTCGGACCACGGGACATGGCGCCGACTCTGGCGGTACAACACGAAGACGACGTTCAAGCCGAACCCGCAGGGACTGTACGAGCTCAAGGAGGACAAAAAGTTCGCCGAGACCTACGTCAAGGACCGGAGAATGTTGGAGGCCAATCTGTCGATACTGGTGTATTTCTACGAGCGGCTCCAGAACGAGTACGACGGGGATGTTCGCAAGGTGCCCTCGCCCACCATCGAGAGGGAGACGGAGGATTTCCGCAACACGCAGGACGTGACCAACCAGTTCATCACGTCGATGGTGGTCACCACGGGGGACGAGACCGACGAGATCGACATCAACGTGCTCAGTTCGGCCTACATGGCCTGGCTGAAACACCCGAAGCGGAACATGGCGCAGCCTCTGAAATCGGCCAGCATCGAGCAGCTGGAGAAGTCGGTGATACAGCAGTACATCAAATTCAAAGACGGCAAGAAGATGATCGTCGGGTGCAGGACGCTCCAGCAGGAGACGGAGCAGCTGGGGCCCAGCGAGGACTACATCGGGGCCAAGTCTAACAGGTGCCCGCCGATGACGGAGGACGAAATGATAAGGTCCAAGAACTGCAAGTGGTGGCTGCCGGGCGAGGTCGCCCGGATCATGAAGGAGAGCGCGGCCGCGGCGCGGGACGTGTCGGCCGAGGCGCTGGACGCCGCGCTGGACGATGACGCCGATGACGCCGATGACGCGTCGGACGATGACGCGTCGGACGATTCGTTCGACGCCGGCGAGACCGAGTACGTCGAGAGAGGGACCGTGCCCGCGAAGCCCGCTTCCAGCAAACTCGCCGACGATTTGCTGGACGCCATACGCGACCACCTGGCGTAAAAAAACGCGGCGCGGGTCTGGCGCGTCTCATTTCTTGTTTTTTCGCATCTCGTTGTAGACCCGGACGAAATTGTAGTACGCCAGGTATTGTTCGATCATGGCGTCGGCTGCGGTACCCTATAACTCGCGATTTTTAAATCGGCCGGACAAATAAAGGGGCCGCCCCTTTTGAACCCTGGCGGTGCGCCGCATCTGCGAGCAGATGCCAAGCTGGAAGCCTACTTCAGGCCGACGGTTTGGGCTGGAGGAAGAACATGTCGTACTGGACGCGGAACGAGCCGGGTATTCCCCGCCCCCAGTCCAGCGCCGAAATCGCCCCGGCGCTGATCACGAACTTCTTCTTCTCCCCTTTGTCGACGGGGATGCCGACGAGCTGGAAGCTGTCGGTCACGAATCTCCGCGGCATCAGCCTGGCTATGGTCCGCGTGGGCTTGACCTCGACCCCGAACCGATTCTTGTACACCATCTCGACCGGGTCGAGGGTGCACACGTTGAGCCGGAGGGACTCGTAGAGGCACAGCTTGATCCTGCTGATGTACGAGGCCAGGGTCTCGACGTCCGGCGGGCTGCGGAGAGTGTCGTTGTCGTTGTCGAAGAAGTTCAGCCCGATGCTCGCCAGTTTTTCCATCAGCTCGTCCCGCCGGCCGACGAAATCCAGCATCTTGGGGAGTTCTATCTTGTTGGCCGCGCACCACCCCTCGACGGCCGCGTAGTCGAAGTTGCTGCGGTCGACCGCCTGGGCGAACCCCTCCACGAGTATGGCCATGAGCACGAAATCGTCCCCGATCCCGTTCTTGAACTCCGCGACGTCTTTCTCCCCGATGTTCAGGAGCTTGGCGATGTGGTCGTCCCCCTGCCCGATCAGCGGGGCCCGTCTCCGCAGCTCGAACTCCGTGGTCTCGACGATGGCGGCCATCGTCGTCAAGTCTCTCAGACTCACGTCCCAGGCGTAGCCGCTGAGCACCAGCCGCACCGTCTCGATTTTCAGGCCGGCGATGGACGCGACGTCGAATAAACGCAGCGGGATCATAGTTTTCGGGTCGATGTAACCATATGTCACCAATTTTTCCACGACCATGGCGACGTCGTCCGGGGACGGCTTCTCGATCGTCCCCACGTTGACCACGTCCGCAGGCTCGAGGCAGGTGACCGAGAACGCGGCGTCGGCGTAGAGATCCGACGCGGCGGCGTCGATCGCGTCGCCTCGCCGGCGGACGAGCCTGGCCGAGACGTCCTTGTCGGCCCGGTTGCCCAGTATGACCTCGTATATCATCGACTCGCAGCCTTTCAGCACCATGGACGACGGCTGCGTCTCTTTCAGGGCCGCGAAAGTGTCCGCCGTGTACATCGGGTAGCAGTGGCCGGGGAAAAGCCTGCCCGATCGGCCCGCCCGCTGTTCGGCCTGCGCCTGCGAGACCGGCTGCTCGATCGGGCGGGGGGATATCACGCTCATCGGCGGGAACGATATCGGCACTTTGCCCCACCCGCCGTCGATGACGTGGCCCACCGAGTTTATGGTCAGGCCGGTCTCCGCCACGTTGGTGGCCATGATTATGCGGCGGGTCACTGGGTACTTCTTTTCGCCGGCCCTGAACGCCAGGGTGGCGACGTCGTCTCCCAGGGTCCTGTAGCCCTCCGAGTTAGTCTCCACGGCATCCCGGTTGATCACTACGGGGAGGAACGCGGGCTTATCCCCCGCCGCCAATTTTTCGTTCTGTTCTACGAGGCGTTTGGCGGCGTCTTTCAGCGCCTTCTCCCCGGGGAGGAATATTATGATGTCGCCCCTGTTCGGATCGTCCTCCGACTTCCCGTGTATCTCCAGGGCCGTCTCGACGGCCTTGGCGACGAAGTCGTTGGTCGACACGGCGAGCCAGTGTTTCTCGACCCCGTACGTGCGACCCTCGACTATGAAAATATTGTCCTCTCCGACGCCGAAATAGTCGGCGTAGAAGTTCGGGTCCATGGTGGCGGACGTTATGATGACGAACGGGAGGGAAGGGCTGTTGATGTTCTCCTGCATGAGCCGTTTGAGGAGCATGAGGGTCGTGTCCACCTCGATGCTGCGCTCGTGGACCTCGTCGATGACGATGAACCGGTACAGGCCGAAGACGTCCTCTGGCCTGAAGTGCCTCAGCTGGCTGAGCAGCGTGCCGATGGTCGCCACCACGATCCCGCCCCTGGGCATCACGTTGATGCTGCCCGTCTGGTACCCTATGTTCACTCCGAACTGGATATCTGGGTAGTGCGGGGAATACCCCACGTCTTTGGCTATTTCGCGGGACGTGATGACTTTCGGCTGCGCGGACATCACGCCTGGGCCCTCGTACTCCACCGTCTTGTCCCCCTTCAGCAGCCTCAGGAGGTACACTGGGAGGGCCGTGGATTTCCCGGACGCGGTCTTGCCCTTCAGTATTATCACGCGGTCCGCCAACGACTTCACGGCGAACGAGCTGTATTCACGCATTCGGCTCCGTATCCACCGCATCAGCTCGTCCATCGGGACCACGCCCGGGACGAGCTGGCCGTATCTGATCAAAAATCCTGGCGTGAGCAGCGTCGGAGGCATGCCTGTTATGACCGATTGCTATGGATTACTAATATCTTATCCGAGGGCCTAAAAACAAAACAAAATGTGGCGCGGTCGGCCCAGCCGGCTAAAAAATGTCGGGGATATCCGCGCGCCTTATCTGTCGCGGGCCGCGTATTCCTCCATTATGTCGCACAGAGCGTCCGTGTCTGAGTTGTAGTCCAGGCGGGTGAGGTACACCCCGATGTCTTCCCACGCAGTCTTCTTCTCGGCCGCGGTCATCTTGTCGAGGGTGGCGATGTCCTCCAGATCCTCGCTCAGTCCTTCCACGTACGGGCTGTCGGACGGTTCGCCGTACGCCAGCCACGCGAGCAGCACGGCGTACCTGAACGGCTCCAGCGTCTCCGATTTGTTGAGATTCTTCACGACGTTCAGGAATTTCATCTGGTACGCGAACGAGTCGTTGCTGTATATCTCCAGCCGCGCCCCGTCAACGACGCTCGCGAAATGCCGCATGGCGTCTTTCATGACCCCGACAACGCCGTCCTCGCCGGATTCGTCGAGCAGCTTGGCCGCCGTCGTCGTGGCGAGGAACGCGCCGATGGATTTGAGCTGGCTGTTGCGCACCGACTTCCCCCTGATCAGAGTCGCGAACAGTCTGACTGGAGCCAATGCCGCGGTTTTGTCGAACTTCCACTGGTATTTGTTTATTATGGCCCGCCCGACTTCGACGGCGTCCCGTTCGGCGTAGTTCTCCGAGGACAGACGGATGGACATCAGGGCCTCGTTCTTCTCCAGCTTGTCCAGCATCTCGCGGGACCGCTGGGTCCTGGCCATCAGGTAGATCACGATCAGCACGAGCACCAATATGACCCCCACGTATAATAAATCCCTCGTCATTCTCTGTCGCCGCCGACGTTAACTGCTCTATAAAAATACTCGCGGGCCCCTAATTGTCCGAAGAAGGCAGAGCTCCAACCGCCAAAAAATATTGGTTCGTTGGTTGGTTGGTTCGTTGGTTGGTTGGAGCTCTGCCGTCTTCGGAAAGCTGGGCGGCGGGATTTGCCGGGGTTACATCGGTTCCGAGAGGTTGTCCGCGGTCGGCCGTCGGGGGCGGTCGGCTATCTTCCCCACGCCCTTCGACGAGTACACCATGTCTCGGCCGAAATCGCGTTCCACGAATTTCGGGTCCGAGTTTTCCGTGTGGCTGCGCCAGTTCGTGATGTTCTGCCGGTACAGCGAATTGCGCTTGCCGGCCTGGAACTTCTGCTCGTGTTTGCCGGAGGTCGCGCCGTTGGGCGCGCCCCAGTCCGGCACCCTGGCGCCGTACACTTTCGTGGTGCGTCCGTGGTCGACGACGGCGGCCTCGACCTTGCCCACGGGCGTCGGATCGCCGTACACCGCGTAGCCTTTCCCCGCCTGATTCTCGGCGCCTGTGTGGAGCACCGTCATGAAGTCGGCCAGCCATTGCGCGGCGCGCTTGGAACCCGCCGACGATTCGATCAGATGGCCGCTGATCGCGGTCAGCCGCGAGTTGCCCAGCGTCTGATTGTGCTCCTGCTCGGGGGCCGCTCCGGCCAGGTACGGGTGCGACTTCTGCGAGGTCTGCAGCGATTCGCCCCCGGCCATGTCCCCCCGCGACATCAGATAGATTTTCATGACGTCCTGGGGGGACGCGGACGAAGTCGGGACACCCTCCCCGGCGAAACCCTCGCCCATCACCCCGTCGTTCGCCACGTTGCGTCGGGCGTCGAGCGCGTTCTTCATGACGATCGCCATGTTCGTCCTCGTGCTCTGGTCCGCGACGCTGTCCACGAAGTGGTCCGTCTTCGACATGAAGTAGTTGGGCACCCCGTTCACGTATCCCGCGTCGCGCGGGAGCTGGGTGTGGCCCGTGTCGACCATCGCCTCGTACATGTGGTTCTTCCTGCTGGCCACGACGTCGCCCAGCGCGGTGCCCCCGCTCCGCTGGGCCTCTTCCTCGTCCGCCCTGTCTCCCCGCCCGAGCATGGTCTCCACGTGTTTGCGGGCGAGTTGGGCGATGGCCGATACTGTCTGGCCTTTCGGCCGGTCGCTCTGTATCTGCGGGCTGAATACCTTGATCCGCCTGTTTTTGGCCAGCTTGAACGTCTCCATGCGGCCAGCCTCGATCGCGGGGCCGGTCCACGGACGCTGGCCCACCTGCATGTCGCTGTTCTCGCCCATCTGCAGGACCTGAACCTTGGCCCTGGCCGCCGTATGCTCCCTGAATTTGTCGAACCTCGGGTCGGTGCTGGCCCCTCGCGGGTCGGGGTCCGTGAAGCCCATGAACATTTCGGGGTGGGCTGGCGATTCGTTGGGGGTCCCGTAGTGGAGGCCGATGATCTTCCTGGAACGGGTCGGGTTGCGCGAGAAACTGTCGTCGTCCATGGAGGGCATGTCGGGGGTCCTGTCTATTATCTCGGCCCGCATGTACTGCTCGTACGACTCTCTCGGGTCGTGGTATATCCCGTCTTCGTCTTCGTACGCCCCCAGGTCGGTCACCTCCATTTTCTGGATTATTTCCGAGTACGGCATGCCACCAGACCGCATACCCTTGAGACTGTTGATTTCTGAGCTGCTTAACATTGAAATGCCTACTAGTTATATACTAGCCGTTATTATGTGCGCAAAAATTGGGGGCGAAAAATAATAAAGCAAAATTAAAAATATGGTTCGGGGGGTCCCGACGTCGGAGCCCGTTCACACCGGCAGTTCTATGGTCTCGAGGCCCAACTCGTTCAACTTCGGGGCGGGGTCGTTGGGACCGACGGCCCCGTTCAACCGCTTCACGTTGTCCTCGCGGTGCGATTTCCTGGCCATGTACGACGGTCTGCGGGGAGTATCCCCGCCGCCAGCAGTTTCGTTTCCTCCGAAGGCTTCCTTGTTGAAGCGGAGCGGGGTGTTTCCCAGGCCCACTTCGCCCATGGGCACCACCGGCACGCGTTCGTCGTCGTTGCCCGCGTTGTTTATTTTGTCGTAGACCGTGCGGCCGGTCTGTCCCTGATACTCCCGCGTGAATTTTGCCGACATGGCGTAGTAATGGATTGAAAGCACTATCAGGATGGCGATGCCCAGATACAGCAGCACCTTCGCCATTTTCTTCCTCTCGATGCTTCTGGACACCACGGCGATGATTATCACCATCGTGATTATGAGCAATATCGCCGTGGCGACGAATATGTTGGACGAGAGCGTGTTGACGATACCGGACGAGCAAAACGTGTCCGCCGATCGGTTGATTATGTCTCCCAGGGAAAAAACCATTTCCTTATTGGGGGCGAAAAAAATAAGTTCGCTTTTTTACCACCGACAACCCATCAGAATTAGGCCGGTTGGCCGACACGCGCGCTCGTGATCGGTTCATTGGATGAAATTGGATAGGCCGTTTCCGCGTTTCTCGTATTCGTCTTCCGCGTCCTCCTCGTAATCGCCCTCGGCGTCGCCCCCTTCTGCGTCTTCCTCGGCGTCGTCCTCGGCGTCTTCCTCGACGTCCTCGGCGGCTTCCGCGGCGACGTCTTCGGCGTCCTCGTCGGCGTCCTCGTCGGCGTCCTCGTCGACGTCTTCTGCGTCTTCTGCGCCCGCCAAATCGGCGTATTTCACGGTTCCGACCCGAACGTTCGTCGGCCGGTCGAATTGCTCGAATTCCCTGGCAATCTCACTGGAAAGATCGGTCGGGTCGCGTTCCTCCGTCTCGGACTCGGCGTCGTCGTCATCCGACGCGTCCGTGGCCTCCAGCTCGTCCTTCAGCGTCTCGGACGCGGCGCGCGCCGTGTCCGCCCTGATATCCTTGACCTGGAACGTTTTCAGCTCCAGCCCCATCTTCGTCACCAGGTTGATGAACTGCGCCTCGCGGTACTGGTAGTACTCCCTATCCGCGTCGAGCTGCCTGGAAGTGACCTCCAGCGCCTTCTCCAGTTTGGAGCACTTCGCCTTGAATTCGGCCTTATCGATCAGCGCCTGCTGCAGCGTCAGTTTGATGTCGTCGCTCGACGAGAACGGAAACTCGTCCTTGGTAACCTTGCGCCGCAGGAACGTGCTGGTGTACTCCGCGGCGATCGATTTCATGACGGCCACAGCATACTGTTGCAGCGTGGCGATAGTGGTCGTGTGCTGGGACATGCGGTGGTCGACGATTCTGGACATCATCTCGGGCTTCAGAATCGCCGAGGAGAGCTGCGACAGCAGTTCCTGGATCACCCGGTTGAATATGATGTCGCGGTTTTTGTACGACAGCCGCTCGAAGTAGTCCTCCGGGACGAACGGCTTGACCACTATGTTCACCAGCTCCGCGTAGCTGATCGTGGAATACACGGTGGTATTTTTGAAGTACACGTGCAGGCGGGCGGACGTATCCCGCAGAGAAGCCTCGTCCGATTTCACGGTCCCAGTGTAGTTTATCATCAGCTTCCGGTAATTTTCCTTGATGGTCTGGAGGTCGTCGCCCGTCGACTTGGCGGAAAGATACACGTGATTGAACAGGATGTCGACGAAATAAGATCCTACCACGTTGAATATCGCGTCATATTCTGCGGACATCTCTTAGTTAATTGTCGGATTCGTCCCCGCTGTTCTCCTCATTCTTCCTCAGAAATTTGTCACTAAAACGACGACGGTTTCGGCGGGGCGGGTTGAACGTCGCGAAATAGGGGTTGTGCTTGTCCAAACTGTTGTCGGACCGCTCTACTTCCCCGCAGATCTTGCCGAGAAGCGGGGGGCCGAAATATCTCGGGATGTATTCCCGCACCGTGGTGTGGTAGAGTTTCCGCTCGGCGTTCATGTACACCAGCTTCCTGTGCTCGCTCTCTTTCTTGTCTGTGAAGACCACCGGTATGACTTCTTCGACCTCCCGCTGGAAAGACTTGGAGAAGTTGTTGGAGCTGCGCGTGAAATTGGCCCGGGCCGCTATGTCCTCCAGGAATATGGAAACGTAGGTATTTTTCCGGATGTTGGCGGGGAGATCCGTGTCGTCCTGGGCGGCCACGACGAGCGTTATGAACACGTGTCGGCCCTGGTAGTACAGTTTCCGGAGCGTCTCGTGCCGGTGGTACTCTTTGAGCTCCGCGGCGCAGTCGTCCAGGATGAGAAGAAGATTGGGGTTGAAGTTGAAGTGTTCCAGGGTGAAAAACTCCTTGTCCGTCAGGTACTCGCTGATCGCCTCGTAGTCCTTGCGGTGTATGTGAGACTTGATGGACCGGCGATACACTTTGATGAGGATCGCTATCCGGTCCTTCTTGATATTCTCGATCATTTTATGCTTTTTGCCGATGTCCGTCCCCGACTTGCGCTCCACGTTCATGATCAGCCCGGCGAATATATTTTCGATATGCTCCACCACCTCCTCGACGGAATCGTCCGGGAATCGTTCGTAGAGTTTCCGCAGTATTTCCAGGTCGTTTACCACGTGGTAAATAGACGCTTTCATGGACTGTCTGGCCCATAGTTGCTCTATAAGCGGGAGCTGTTTGCCGCGTTTCCCCTTTTCTTTGCCGGATAATTTTCGGATCTTTATCGTTCGGGCGGGGGTGGACGTTAAGGACGGGTGTATCAACGACTCGTGCAGCACGTTCTCGTACGGCTTGTCGGCGCTTTGCGTCGGACATATCATTATGCACTCTTTACATTTTCCCCGGAGGATCTCCAGGAAATGTTTGATCATCACCGTCTTGCCGGCTCCGGTTTTGCCGTACAGGTTCGTCGACTTGTTGATGATCATCGACGCGGTGATCTCTATCGGCGGGATGCGGTAACCGCTTTCCGTCTTCAGCGTCTCCATGCTCGTCGGGCTATTCCCATATTCGGCTGGGATTTAATTGGCATTCCAAGTCGCGGGCCGCGAAAAAATTGTCATGGTATTGCTGTTAACAGTCTGGGAAAATTTCCACCCCAGTTTCTACGTTGTAAGCCGGTTAGTCGTCGAACTCTTCGTCCTCGGCATCTTCGGCCGCCTCTATTTTGGCGTTGGCCATCGCTTCTTCGGCCATCTTCAGCCGCTTCGCTTCTTCCGCTCGCTCGTCTTCTAACTCCTGTTCGAGATATTTCTTCGCGAACGGGGCCAACTCTGGCTCTGGCTTGACGAACTTCTCTTTTCCTTTCCCGTCGTTCTGTTGGTCGCCGTCCTGGCCGTTCTTCAGCATGTACTCGGGGGCTTCCGCGTCTGGGTAGAATTTGGTCTTCTTGAATTCTCCCTTCTTCGCCGAGTAGTTGAACACGTCGAGCTGGATCTTCCCTTCCGGGACTTTGAGCATCTCGAGCGCGTTCAGTCGGTCCTTGCGCAGACGGTTCAGCTCGATCTCGTCGACGCGGCCGAGCCGTCCGTCGGTCAGGAGCTGGTTCTCCAGCCTGTGGATTCTGGCCTCGAGGTCCTCGATGAACTCGAGCTCTTTGGCCAGGGACTCGTTGCCGAGGGCTTTCTCCAGGTAGTCCTTTTCTTTCTGCGTGATGACATTCTTGACGCCCAGCTTCCCGATCTGGTCGGAGAGTTCCGACTTGTACTTGGCCAGTCCAGGGTCGTCTGGCCCGTCCTCCCTGATGTTCTTCGCCTTCGCCTTCTTCCCCTTGTGCATCATGAGATCTTTGCCCAGCTTCTTGTCCTGTTCCCTGCGTTCGAAGATGCGCTTGACCGCCTCCGTCTCCTTGTTGAGAAACTCCAGCTTCTCGCGGTTGCCCTTGAACGGCGCCGTCAGCACCCACGCGCCCACCTGGATGAGCGAGGGCTCCATCACCAGGCGCTCCTGCATGTTGTTGGTGAACTCGCCGAACCAGTGCCCGGCGCTCTTCTCATCCCCGTTGAACGTGTCGTATATGATCACCGCGTTCTCGAAGTACGGCTTCTCGGGGTACAGACACTCCGTGACGGTCCTGAGCTCCTCGTAGTTGACGTCCATGTAGTATTCCCACCTGTGGAACGTGTCGCTCGGCGGGATGTGCTCGATGGCCTTCCGCACGTCGCTGTCGGTGCGGAGCGGCAGTATGATGTCGCGGAATTTGTCGGGCTGACTGGCGATCAGGTTGACCTGCTCGAGCAACTTCTCGTCCCTGACCAGCGAACAGATCGTGTTGTAATTTCGCTGGCTGGAGATGAGGTTGCGCACCGCGTCTTTCTCCGCGGCGGTGAACGCGGGGTCCTCCATCTTGGGCCGGTCGTACGCCAACACCTCGATGGGCAGGCGGTCTGGGTCGCCCGCGTCGTATATTTTCAGGTATCCGTCGGTCATCTTGGTGCGGATCGACTCGGCGAGCTGGTCCCGGTCGTAGGCGTTGCGCACGTGGCTGTTCGGGTTGTACTCGAACCAGTTGTTGATGAACTCGCGGAACATCTCTTTGACCAGTTTTTCTGGCACCTCCAGCTGCTGGAGCGGGATGCGCTTGCGCTTGATCTCGTCGTAGCGGATTTCCTGGGCCACCTTCGGGAATTTCTTCGCCTCCTTCAGCACCTCGTCGAACTTCTCGTCCGCCTCCTGGCCGTTGTGGTAGACGTTGCGGATGAACAGGTATTTCATCGCGGCGACGGACTGGAGATTGTCCGCCTCGGCCTCGGCCGCCGCGCGCGCCTCCTCCTGTTGTTTCCTGTAGTCGATCGGGTCCGCGGTCTCGTCGACGAGCAGCTCCTTCTCCAGCCGCTTGTTCCTGAGCGGCTCGACTCGGTCCTGGGCTTCCTTGGCCTTCTTGGCCATTTCCAGCAGATTTTCCGCGCGTTGGATCATGTTCTCCGGGTCCAGCAGGTCCATCGGCGCGGACGGGTTCGGGGGCTCCTCCGAGCCCCCCCGCTTCTTCTTGGTGCTCCAACGGCGGATCTTCGGGTCGATCTCGTACTCTTCCAGCATCTGGTAGAGGAAGCCCACCATCGCGGTCATCGTGAACCGACGGACGTAACTCTCTTGGAGGTTCGTCTGCGACACGATCGCGAACTTGTCCTGCACCGTCCGCTTGATACCGTACGGATTCAGACGCTTCTGGAGTCCGATAATCTGTTCTGGCGTCAAATCCGCCTTGTTGAGAACTTTATCCGGGTCTTCGAGAATTTCCTTCAGGAGGGCGTCGAAATCATCTTCCATCTTCGGCCGTTTCATAAGTTGATAGGCCGTGCGTTCAATTAGTTTATGGGCTTCGCGCCAATTCGCGGCGGGGCGTTTGTGGCAGCCGTGGCCGCATTTTCGCGGGGGCTGTCGGATCGGCCGCCCAATTGTTGAAGTAACACTCGGACTTTAAGAGATGGAACCGCTCGATAAAGAGACGCACGACAAGTTCGGGACCATCCGATCGATGGTGGGCATTTTGCGGCAGATAGCGTCTAGGAAGACGGCGGACTTTTTCACGGACGCGGCGAGGTCTGGCATCGGCGACAAATACGCCGATTTGGGGATACGGCTCGATCGGCTCGAGATGGAGTACGCGCTGGAGACGTCCGACCTGATCCTGAAGAACACTCTGCGGTCTGGGCGGAGGGAAGAGTTGGTGTCCACATACCGACGGGCCATGTCGATGTTGGACGTCGACTTCAGCCTGGGCGAGCTCGGGACCGAGATCAAACGGCTCTACAACGACTTCCCGCCCGAGGAGAAATCGACCAAGCAGGGGAAGAAGTTGGGGAGGCTCATTTACTCGCTTGAGAACATGATACGGAACGGAAACATAGGGAAACTCGAGGCGGAACGGTACAACACGTGTTCGCACTGCGGGGTGGAGATGCACGTCGACACGCTGAGGTCGGAGCTGCGGTGCCCGATGTGCAACAGGATCAAACCCCTGGTGGGCACGGTGTTCGACGAGTCGCAGCTGTACAGCCAGGAGGGACAGAAGGCGAAGTCCGGGAAGTTCAAGCCGAGCAGGCACAGGGAGATGTGGCTCAAACACATACAGGGGCTGGAGCCGGAAGACGAGCTGACGGATCAGAACGTGGCCGAGGACATATGCGGAATCGTCACGCTGGAAAAAATCAGACGGATCATTCGGCAGGAGAACATGATGATAATGCTGATGTCCGTGGACGACTATAGGACCATCCTCGAGAAAATAGGCCGCACGGATCTTTACCGGAACATTCCGCTGATCATGCGGAAAATCAGCGGCTTCAACCCCCCGAAGCTCGAGGAGAAGACGATGCAGAAGATAGTGTACTTGTTCTCGAAGATCGTGGACACCAGCGGCGAAGTGTCCCTGAAGACTCTGGAGGGGCGGAAAAACCACGACTACTACCCCTACTACCTGTTCAAAATAATAGAATACGTGATACCCGAAAACGATCCGCAGCGGCGGATTCTGTACTATATTTACCTCCAGGGGGACGAGACTCTGGCGAAGGACGACATCGAGTGGAAAGAACGGTGCCAATACGTCGACGAAATAAAATATCGGCCGACGATCCGATCGATCACGGCGAAATACTGCCCGGCCAATTATATATTGTAGTACGGCCTCGGCGAAATACTGAGTTAAACCGTCGTGATTATTTTTTGCCGTAAAAAATTTCATGTTACCACACGTGTGGACCGATCGTGTCTTGCGCCGATTAAACGTTCGTATGTGTGGATTTTTGCGCGGGCCGAAGACCCTTACGTGGCATAACGCAACAGAGCGGTTCCGTCACTAACCACAAGGAAGTTGATGGCGATGGCAACGGCGAAGAGCGTGGCGGGGTAAGCGGACGTGACGTAGCTTGTGGTCCAGTCGAGGAAGAACTCGCGGGCTCGAGAGACGTTGACGTGGCCGCTTGGTTGGTAGCTGCGAGGATACAAGCAGAAGTTGATCAACAGAGCTCCAGGGTCCTTGGGTGTCACGATGTTCGATCCACCATAATGGAACGGCTGGTAGGCGTTGAAGAACCTGTCCTCGATCTGCTCGTACAGCTTGACACCGTGGGCGGTAACCGTGATGGTATCGATCGTGGGATACTCCAGCGTGTAGCTGTCGTGCACGACCTGTCCGTACGTGAGAACGGTAGGCCACAAAGCCAGCCAGTTGGATGGAACTTCGAAGTTAGGGGTACCACCAGTAGACAATCTTATGACCTCCAACGGCTGTTCGACTCGGGCGAAATTGTCATACTTAGAACTGACGGTTTTGGTCATTCTATGCCAATCCCGCCATTTTTCTAAGTTGGTGGAGTCGACATTGTAATCTGGGCGAAGTCCGACGAACAGATATTCGACAGGCCACTTGAGCTGGGATAAACGTTGACTGTCCGACGTAGCTTGGTTGGTATGGACTGTGTGATAGCGGTACACGCGGATCAGCGAGAAACCGATACGCTTGATGTAGATGTCGTGAATCTCGGGATTGACGAAGATATTGTTGATATACATCTCAAGTCGGTAAATCGTGATGTTGCTCAAAGTGGCATCTTGATCGATAGGAGAAAACGCAACTGACCAAGAACCAGCAGTAGTCGTGCCAGTAATATTGGAATTTGGGAACATACCACCACCAGTGCCGACCATAAAACCAGTTGAAGCTGGTTCAACAATACTGGTCGTCTTGAGGTACAGATTGGTGAAGGGGAAGATGAGGTCCTGGCGGGCGCACATCTTCATCGTGATGAAACGCTGACCGTGCGGGATCGAAACTGACGGAATCGCCAGTCCGACGTCATCGTTGAACCAGAAACGAAGCTTGTTCCAGATCTCGAGTTGAGGCTGGGTTGCCTTTGGGGTCTGGGGTCCGTTGACTACATTCAACTTGTAGCGGAAAGTATCGGTCGCTGGAATGAATGTTCCGACGACACCCTCGTCATCCTGGACCGTGGACACATGGGGACCAGACCATCCATCGAGGACATTTTCCTGTCCAACAAGGCGATTGTAACCGTACTCCTTTCCAGGGGCAACAGTGAACTTCTGGAGGAAAGCCAGAGTGATATCGTTGTATTCATCAAGCGGGTTACCGTTGACATTGAAGTTGTAGTCGGTGAAAAGCTTGTTACCAGGAAATTCACAGTAACGGGCAAGAGGGGCATACGTAGAACCGCCAGCAACATCAGTTCCGAACGCATCAACCATCGAATACGTCAAACCAGTTCCGTGAGTACCCGAGGTGAGACCATAACCACCAGTAATAGACGTGGCTGCCGCGATCGCTCCCGCATAACCACGGAGTCCAGAGCCTGGGCCGAGGCCAGAAGCTCCCGTACAATCAGTAGGGAAACTAGCCGTTCCGCGGGCTGGCGCGGTGATGTTGGCGGCGGTGAAATGGTACTCGTCGAGGATGACGTGGACGACCATGTCGTGGAAGAAATCTCCGAACTGCGGGATGCTGAAAGTGATCGTTGTTCCTGCGTTGGACGTGATCGCCGCCGTCGATCCAGTCATCGGCTGGACCTTGTTGTACTCGTAGGCGGTAGCCACGAACGGCTTGTACGACTTGTTGACCAACATCACGTGAGAACGTTCGATGTCGTAAAGACTGGGCGAGACATCGGGGTATCCTTTCTTCTGACGAGCGCAAGAAATTGCGTGGATACGTTCGTTCAACAGGGCCGTTGCCATAAGCATACGGTCGGACTTACCGTCATTAGCGATAAGAGTAAAAGCTCCTCCGGCTGACATTACAAACTCTCGACACTTATTAATTGAGCATAAATTTTCGAAGATGAAAATTATTTGTCGGCGGGGTTGGGCAAATTGAAGATGAGATTGTGGCCACTTTCGCCGCAGCTGTTGGGCTGGCGGGATACTTCCGCAATTATCCGCCGAGATCGGCCAAATAGACGGCGGTCGAAATCAGACGTTTGGAAAATCGTCTATTAAAGATTTGTATTATATCGGTATCAAATCATCACAGTGAGATAGCTCGCGATGAGTCTGACGCCGGAGAAACTTTCGCAGAATGTTATGCGGGGAGATATGTTCATGAAAATCGTGCGGGACGAGCTGGCGAGGATCGACGAAGTATTGCTGCGCGCCGACAAGTCTTGGGGCGAAAACGAGGTTCAGTACGAACTTCCGACCATGCTGGACATTCCCGGGATGTCCGACGCGGACGTCCAGCGCGTGATGTACAGCAGCATAATCACCGATTTGGAGAGACGGGGATTCACCGTGTACATTATGTTGAAGAACGAAATGAACACCCTTTTCATCCGCTGGATTTTCGAGGTAGACGGGGATGAGAAAAAAAGAATGAACGACGTGATCAAGTCGCACATGATGGACTATAAGAAGCATAAGAATTCGACGTAAGGGGCGCGGGCGTGGGTGCGGTGTGTCGGGTTCTGATTCGCGGCTCAGCCCGACTCGTCGTCGCGATCGTGTCGACATCGCCGATACATCCCGTTCCTGTGGCTGAGTTGGACGACCTGTATCACGTTCAGAATTATGAGTATGAAACTTAGCACGATCAGTATGATCGTCATCGAGGCGGGCAGGCCCGATTGTGGAAACATGTGTAACTGTTTTCCTAAATTGAAGTCTTCTTTGGACTGTATTTTTTCCGCGCTCAGATCTGGCTGCACGATGGTCCGCGGAATATTCACTTGGGCGGGGGAGTAAGGCGGATACGCGGACTCGGGATATCGTTGTCGCAGCCACGGATTTTGGCGCGTCTCCTCGGGCCGTACCCCGTGCGGCATGAACCGCGAATTAACCCGGTTGTCGAGCGGAACGGATGGCAAATAGCCGGTTCGGGGGTATGCCAGCCCGTCGGGCCCTTGCTCCCACGGATTCCCTACTATCCGCCCGCCGCTGGAAATTTTCTGGTACGGGGGAACATTGAACCCGTTGAAAGTATCCGTCGACGGCCCCCGTTTTCCCAATTCCGCTGGCGTTAGTATCAGCCCGTATTCGTCGTCTTGTACCGTAAACTGATCGTGACAGAGATCGATGCCGGGTATGTATTCACTACCCATCATATTACAGTCTCAAAAATATTCTGGGCGAGAAAAGTATTAATTAAAAGGGCGGGCCCTTTGGACCCCGCTGACGGGGGCGGGCCCCCTCTGAACCCCGTGTCGGTCGCGACCCCTGGAAGCTTTATCGCCGCTTATTCGTATTCTTCCAGCGTCTTCACGTCGTTCTCGAAATCGCTCGTCCGTATCTTTCGGATGTTGTCGTTGAATGTGGGGTCGTCGCTGAGGCCGGATCGAGACTGCGTGCGCTTGCGTCTCTCCTTCGGGTACGTGAATATCGACGGCACGAGCTCCAGCAAAATCCTGGCAGTTGGGCCGATGTTGTATTTCTGGATGATCTTGCCGACCACCTGCGAAGTCTGATGCCGCATCCTGTACATTTTCATCGAGACCGTCTTGTGGTAGTCCGTGTAGTCGGGCGCCCCGATGAGGGGAAACGTCCGCTTCCCGTCGAAAATACCCTCCACGAAGGTTTCCACGAAGCCGGTGACGATACCTTCGGCCATGGTGGAGTAATGTGTCCGGTCCATCTTGAGCTGGAGTGTGTACAACGTCGAATCGATGTTCGCCATGGCGTCTTCCTCCGTGGGCACGAGTATGGCGTCGCAGTTCACGTTCTCTTCCTCGAGGGTCATCTTGAGCTGCCGGATCTCCTCTATCTTCTCCTGCTTCAGGGTCCGCTCGTTCTGCCGCTCGATCGCGCTGTACGCGTTCTTGGTCTCCTGCGTGAAACCGTTCATAACCGAGTTTATATGGGCGTTGATATCGTCTGGGTCCTCGTTCGGCATCTCGTCCGGGCGCCGCGAGTTGAGCGGCTTCAACACCGCGGCCTCCCCGCGGTACGCGTACTTGCTGTCCGGGGGAAGCACCACGGTGGGGCGTTCGCGGGAGTACCCCGGTTCGGAGCCGCTCTGCATGGCCTCCTGGCCGCCCTGTTCGAACTCGCGTTCCCGCGCCGCCAGATATCTGTTTTTTTCGGCCATCTGCGGGTCGTACAGTCGCGGCGCCGGCTGGTATGAGCTGGGGGGTGTGTACACTGGCGCCCTCCCCCCGGAGGACGTCCTGTCTGTCGCGGTCGCCGGCCGCGTCATCCGCCTGTCGCGGTCCTGTTCGCGCAGCCTGGCGATGTCCGCCGATCTCTGGGCCTCGAATCGTCTGTTTCTGGGCGACGGCTGGGGGGGATCAACGCCGGCGGACCTCCTCGAGTGCGTGGACCGTCTGGAGTGGCGGGACGCCGCGGACGCGTCGCTGTCGTCGGCTGGAGCGGATCCGCCCCGGCGGCGGTCGCTTTTCCGCCCGGGCTGGATGCTGTCCATGTCTATCTTCAGGTCCAGCTCCGCCACGAGGTCCGCGATGGACGGGTTGTCCTGTCGCCTGGGCGGCTTCTTGGGGGCCGAAAAGGAGGAGCCGTTGCCCTTGGGGGGTTTCTCGTCCAGCTCGATCCCCAGCTCGTGCTTCAGCAGATTTATGTCCCTGGAATATATCGCGATGGGATCGTCCGGATTCTCCATTTCGTTGTCCGACTCCTCGTCCTGGTACTGCTCGTCCGTCCCGATCATGTTTTTCTCGATATCCAGCAGATCGACGTTGGGTTTCAACGCGTCCGGGTTCATGAGCGACGTGATTCCGCGGAGGTCGGTATTTCCCCCGCTTATCATTTCAAGTTCCGCCATCGCGACGCCTTATTACGAACGGGCGCTCATCTCTAAATTGTCACGGGCCTGAATAATCCTAAAAATAATGAACTGAAAACCCGCGACCGCTGAATTTTCAGCTGTCTTCGAACACAGAGAGCATGTCTTTGAATTTCTCGTCGAAGATGGATTCGATAGTCTCGTCGTACTTTTCGGCGGATTTATTCACCCGCTCGAAGTCTTTCACCACGTCGGACGTCATGTCGCCCTGTTCGCCCCCCGCCGCGTTCTCATCGCTGTCGTCCTCCGCCGCGTTCTCATCGCCATGTTCGCCCCCCGCTGCGTTCTCTGCCGCCTCCGCGTTCTCATCGCTGTCGTCCTGTACCTCGTGGCCTGGCGTGGCGATCGACAATAGTTCGCCGAATATATCTTCCAGGCTGACCGTGTCGGCGGCGCGTGCAGTCTTCTTGCACAGGATGGTCTTGTTGAGATTTTCGTGTATGGATGGGATGGACGGATGGTTCAGCAGTCCAGAGCCGCGCGGCGACCCGTCGGCTCCGTCGCGGGCGTCCCTAACCGTCCCAACCCATCCCGACTCAGACCGGTCGACAACGACTTTATTTTTCGGGTTGTTCGGGTGGTTGGGCGGGTCCACCCCGTTCTCGGCCCGGTTCATACCCCAGGCCTTGAATCCGTCTTCGAACGCCTGAAGTGCGTCCATGTGTTTCAGCTGGAAAATTCCGAGGCTCTGGGCCTTCCGCTTCAGCAGCTCCGGATCAACGCACGAAAGCGCCTCGTAGTATTCCTCCTCCGACCATTCCCCGTTGTATTTCTGCCGCCGAATTTTGGGCGGGGCCGGGCGCACCGACTGCACCCAATCCCCCGTCATCATCTGGTATTCCTTGACCAGCAGATTGTGGGCCCGCCATTTTTTGGCGTCGTCCTCGTACAGCTGGGATATCGCGGCGGACGCGCAGCTGAAAGTGCAGAACAGTTCGTCGCGCCGACCCATGACGGCAGAAATCGTGCCGTCGGTCTGCTCTATCCGCATGAAAGTAGGGATGAACTTGGGGATGTTGATTTTGCGGTCGCAGAACCAGCAGAAAATGTTCACAGACCTAGGCCATTCCCCTGGAAACCGAAACTCTTTCGGGACTATGTCGCCCTGGTACGTTTCTATGAGATGGTCGAGTTCCAGGGTCGACCGTATCATCTCGTCGAACTTGTCCTCGATGCTGGCGTGGCAGCTCAGCGGGATGGTCAGCCGCAACATGCGGCTCCGTTTTCCGGTATCCATCGTTCCAGACTAATTCGAAGTATATGTTACTTTTGAACATATGTATAATTAATATACCGACCCACAAAACCAATTAGAGAAATTTATCGGTTAATACACAGCGAAACCCCCATTATGGAACCTAAAAAAGAGAAGGACAGGGAGGCGCAGGCGGGGAGGCCAGCCGGACTTCTTACGGCCCAGAATCCGCCGTTTACCCCGCTGGTGATGTTCACGTCCACCCTGTCCGCGGTGCTCACGAACCTCGAGAAGATCAACGCCAACGACATGATCGGCCTGCTGGTCCCGGGCGGGAACATCAGGGCCCTCAACTGCAACTTCGGCCATACTGCGTCGCCCGGCTGGGAGAGCTACATCAAGCGCCCGAAGGAGAAGAAGCGGGACGGCCGGAAGGTCGACGTGAAGAAGCGGAAGAAGCAGGGGGACGGGACGTCCTTCAACTCGGCCATCGAGCCGGTGGTGACCATCCCGCGGTGCGGGTTCGCGGGCACCGCCGACGAGGAGCCGGACAAGGCCACGAAAGTGTATTTCATCAAGTGTTTCCCGACCACGGGCATCACCCAGGTCCCAGGGGTCCTCGAAGACGACGCGCGGGACGGGATCGAAGCGATCCGCGTGTGGGCGGATTTTCTCACGGCCAACGGCAGGGCGACCCCGGGGACATCCGTCGGGATAGGGCGGACCGACGTGTTCATGCGGAATTTCAAGTTCCAGCTGATCAGGGCCGACGGCAGGATCATCGTGAACCGCAGGGCGCTGGCGGACTTGCTGAGGGACACCGACCTGTTCGCGCCGTACACCGTCGGCCAGATCAAGTGCGCCCTGGAGTCGTCGCACATCTCGTTCGCGTGCGTGGACGAGACCGGCGAAGTGCCCAAGACGGTGAAGGTCAAGATATTCATGCGGGGGCGGGTCAATATCCTGGGGGCGAAGACCCGGACCCACGGCGAGACCATATACAGGGGACTCACCCGGATGTTCTCCGGACGCTGGGCCGATATCATCGAACTCGAGCCGCTCCCAGACTGACCGCCAAAAAATAAAACTTCCTGGGCGTCTGCCGCAGAGGGGCTGGCCCCCCTGACTTCGGGGAGTTGTGTTTTTTAGTTTTGCGTTTTGCGTTCAGACCATATCGTGTTCCATCATGTACACGGCGACGGCGTAGAATATTATCAGGAAAATACCCTGGATGATGGCGCCGAACACGGTGGGTTGCCACATGGTGCCGGTCCCGCCGACCTTCCCGACCACGTTGGCTATGAACACGTCGCTGGTTACCAGCAGGAACAGCAGGAACAGCAACATCAGAGGCTTGAAACTGATGGCCGTGACGGGTTTGGCCTGTTCTTCGTCGTCTACCGGAACAGAATCCTCGACGTCGATCATCGTCCTTATGTATTGTGGATAATTTATCGCGCGGATAATGTCGCGCGTCGGGATCGGGGGCCGTCCCGCGCGTCCCGCGATTTCGGCCGGTCCTGGCCCTTCACGAGTACACCAGCTGTTCCTCGGGCCGCTCGATGAACGCCATCTCGTCGACGTTCTGGCCTTCCTGCCGCAGGATGTCGGCGTACGGGTTCCGTATGTCCGACGCCAGGATGTCCAAGAAATCGGCGTACAAGTCCTCGCTGACTATCAGTTTGCCTTCCTTGCATTGGCCCTGCCCGATGTCGCTGTTCGAACACTGCGTCAGGATGTTGCCGACGGCGGGGTAATCGTCCGTCTGGCGCATTTTTTTCACCTGCACTACTGGCTTCAAATACTCCGCCAGATGGTTTTTGAGTTGCGGGACGGTCTCGCCCCGCATCTGTTCCAGCGTGATCATGTCGAACCCGAAGCTGGTGTTCCTGAATTTGTCGGCGAACGTCGCCTTCCAGCTCTTGTCGCCCAACGAATACGACTCGTCCAGGATCGTCCACAGCATGGGAAGATCCGCGGCGATATTCGGGGCGGCGCCCGCCCCGTCCGGCGACGCCGCCGCCAGAACGGCCGTCTTGAACGCGATAAGCCCTCGGGTGCTGGCGGCGGCCTTCCGGAGAGCCGCCATTATTTTCGCCCGCGCGGCCTCGTTTTTGTCCTGCCGCAGCCTCGCCACGAACTCGCCCACGAGAAATTCGTAGAGGTTGTTTACGTACGAGGCCTTGTCGGCCAGAGCGTTCTTCCGCTCCGGGAGCTCCGACTCGGTGTTGACCAGGTAAAGTTTGCTGTTGACGTCGAATACGTCGAAGTTCACGGCGATCGAGTTCGCCAGACCGGACGCCGCGACGGGGGCGTGGTACATGTTCAGGCCCTGAATCCTGAACCCGATCGCTCTGTCTCCCGCGACCAACTGCTCCCCGACAGTTATCGGTATGTATTTCCGCCTCCCGTCGGCGAAGGCCGCCAGTCCCTTGACCAACTTCAGCGCGTCTTTCTTCTCCGGGAGATCATCCCGGTCCGGAAACCCGTACTCGATCGGAACGCCGTCGATTCGGACTATCTCGTACTGTATCGGGATGTAGACCCCGGGCGGGGGTATTTTCGCGGATTCGGCCCGCTTCGCGCTCAGGGACAGCGCGTAGCATATGTTGCGGTTGTTGACGTACTTCTTCGACATCGCGTACGTCGCGTCCTTGGCGCAGAATTCTTTGATCAGGGCGTAGTCGACGGGCTTGTCGCGCCGCGTCTCCACGAGTTTCCCCACCATGTCGATGATGATTTTCACGAACTCGTCGGACGGGTCGAACACGAAACTGCTGGCCTTGGCGACCCGCACGTAGGAGTTCTGGTTTATCAGGGCCATCGGGTAGATGCCGTTGGGGTGCTTCACCAGGATCATCAGGCGCATCTTTTCGCCGGCGGCGGACTGCGTGAGCGACGCGAAGCGGGCCGGGTGGACCCGGAGAGTGAGCGTCTCGTTCCCCGTCTCGTCCTCGACGGTCATGACGACCACCCTCTTGGAGAAGTAGATGAGGCTCTCGAACATCTCCCGCCAGTCGTCGACGCTCTTGCCCCCAGGGCCGAACGGGGAGAAGCCCGGGCTCCGCTCCACGAAACCGGTCATCAGCGCGCCGACGAGGGCCTCGTTGGTCGCGAAGGACCGGCCGGAGCCGAACCCCACCGACGTGTAGAGCGCGCCCATTTCCTTGATGGTGGCGGCGAACTCCGTTATCAACTCCTCCAGGCTCATGTCCAGGCCCTTGGCCGCCGCGAACACGAAGCCCGCGTCCGGGATGGCCGGCAGGGACTGCTCGACGCCCACCAGCCGGAATTTGTAGTCGGAGTCGATGTCCCCGTAGAACAGGCCCTGCTCGAGCACCTGCGGTATCGCGGATATCCTGCCCGGCACGACCGGCTTCCCGTATCCCAGTATGTGCCGCGTCTGCTGCGAGTACGCGCCGCCCAGCCCCTCCTTCAGCTCGTCCTCGTTCTCTTCGTTCCAGGCGTGCCTGGCCAGGCACTTGTTCTGGATGAACGCCCCCCTCGTGTTCTCCGCCGGCGCGTCCTTCTTGCAGCACGGGAGGCAGTAGCCCAGCGGATGCTCCCCGACCCTGAAAGTGAGGAACGGGTAGTCGCGCGCCGGACACGAGTACCACTGCGGCTTGTTCTCCGTGAAATTCCAGAACTCCACGGCCCGCTTCATCCTGGCGGCCTTCCCCCGGTCCGACGTGGTGATAGGCTGCCGGTCCGACTGGCACAGCACGGAGTACAGCTTCGATTCGGGGTCGTGACGGCGCAGGTCGAACAGTTCTGGGTCGGCTTCCTGCAGCCCCCGCAGCCTGTTCCGCACGTCGCTCGTCTCGACCTCGAACTCTTCTCTGGCCGAGACTTCGGCCAGCAGGCTGACCACGTACGCGTGGATGTGCGTGAGCTCGCCGTACGTCACGCAGCTGTAGTCCACGCGGATATCGGTGGTCCGGTGCGTCAACGTGACCATCCTGCCCCTGAACACGGCACTCCAGCGGTTCATGGCGGCCGGGTCGCTCATGTGGTCGTAGAGATTCACGACGCCGGTGCTGGACGAGTAGAGGGCCAGTATCCGGTCCAGGCACGTCATCTGGTACACGTCCCCCTTCCGGAAGTAGAAGCCGATGGTGTTCTGCGCGGTCTCCGCCGTCTTTATGTCTATCAGCCCGTACCGCTCGTATTTTACCAGCTCGTTGCGGATCATGTTGAACCCCCTCGTCGTGACCGCTTTCTTCCAGATGACGTAGAGATCCAGCGATCCGTAGTAAGCCTCCGGAATCATGTCCCGGATGATCGGGGATGGCTTGCCGGCCGGCACCTTGAGGGCCTCCCCTGCTATCAGGGCGGCTGTGCCCATCCTGTTTATCTCCGGGATCGTCAGCTTGGCGAACTCGGTCAGCTCCCTGTTGACGCCCTCGAAACTCATGTCCCGGTCCCAATTGGACCGTATGACGTATTTCCCGCTCTGGAACACGGACAGCGCGGTGTAGTTTCCGAGGTTGTGTTTTATCCAGGGGGGCTTCAGGATCCTGCTGGGATCGGCTGGTTGCCCGGAAGCTTTCCCCAGCGCGGAAGAGTCTGCCTCCGGCGCGCCGCGCGCCACCGTCTTCGGCAGCATGAACGTGACCGAGAATTCTTTCGGCACCCGTTTCAGTATCTCCCTCGCGTTGACCGAACATATCGTGACGTTCTGCTTGATGACAGTGACCTGGTCCCGCGTCTTGACTGCGCTCGGCCTGAAGTTCAACGCCATTATCGGGTAGTCGCAGGTGCTCTTCACCCAGTCGAACGTGTTCCGGATGTCCACCTTCGTGAACACCCGCGGCGGCACCACCACCGTGGCCCTGGTGATGGAGTATCCGGCCTTGATCGGCTTGGCGTGCTTGTACACGTACATAGACAGCTTGTTGACGACTTCGACGGTCTCCCTGGCGTTGTCCACGTCCGGCGCCAACGCGGGGAATATCTCGTACGCCTTCCCGGGCTGCATCATGGCCAGCTTGAACAACTCGCGGGGCGTCTGCGGCCAGTACTTCAGGACGACGCCGTAGTAGATTTGGTCGAGCAGGTACGGGTTGTTCGCCAGCTCGGCGGCGTACCTGGCGGGCGGGAATATCTCCAGCAGGTCCACCATGTACATAATTTTCACGCCCTCGTTTCCGAGGGTGGCGAACTCCTCGCGGGGCTCTATCCTGATCATGTCGCGGTTCTTGTCGATGGTCTGGTCGGTCTCGAACGCGGCCCCGGTCTCCCCCCGTATCGAGACCGGCAACGGCGTGTTGTTGAAGAAAATCTCGTAGAAATTCTTCTCCGTCCCGTCGTACTTGATCGTGAACAGGTGTTGGCGGTACGGCTCCACGCCCGTGGCGACGAATATCTTGGACCGCAACTCCTTCACGTTGTCGTCTGGGAACACGTCCATCCCGTGGAACACCACGCCAGGCTCGCGCCGCGCGGTGTTCGTCACGATCTCCTTCCGGTCCACCGTTATGTTCTCCATCGTGTCTTTTATCACTATCTCGCCAGGCCTGTCGAAATCCGCGAACATGTCGGAGTCTGGCATGTATTCCGCCGGAAACGCTTCGGCCTCGGATTCCAGGCCGCCCGCGGCCAGCGGGGCGTCGCCAGGAACGGCCTCCGCCCTGAAAATGCTTTTGGGGAGGCCGTCCGGGCCGGTCTCTTTCTCCGCGGTCTTTCCCGCCCTGCGCAGGGCTGGGTCGGCGGACGAAATCCGCCTGCACTGCGCCAAGACAGTTTTCGGCGCCCCCGTTAAGAACACGTGGGTGGTCGGCTTGCCGACGACGCCCGCGGCGGGCCCGCCCGCCCGAGGATCGAAGACGACAAGTTTGAACGGTTCGTCGACGTACGGATTAAACATCCTTATAAATTTGCGCGGAATTTATAACGCGCCGAGAATGCACGACTACTGCTGCGCGGTTTTGATACTGTTGATACTGGTCGTCATGGCCTACGTGGTGGCGCAGGAATTGCAGCACACGATCGTGTACTCGTCGAAGGTCGTGTCGGGGGTCGACAAGTACCCGTACAGAGTCCACAGCGCCTACCAGAACAAGACCGAGGCGTCGGACACGATGGCCGGCATCAACAAACGCGTGGTGGAGCTCATGCGGCATCTCAAGAAAAAATACGTGCTGGACGGGGGGAACGCGGCGGAGTTCCCCGGACGGGCCGCCGCCGCCGAGCTGATGCTGGCGAAGTACAACCCAGACAGCATCAGGGAAAACTCGCCGCTCGACCCGTTCGGCGACACGTCGTACACCATCAACAAGGGCGAGACGCTCGCCCTCTGTCTCCGGTCCAAGAAGGGGCAGGACATCCACAAAATGAACACCCTCATGTTCGTGGTGTACCACGAGCTGGCGCACATCGGGACGAACCCGGAGAAAGACGCGCACTCGCCGAAGTTCTGGTCCACATTCCGGTTCATCCTGGAGGAGGCGGCCGAGATAGGCGCCTACACGCCGGTGGACTACTCGGCGCGGCCAGCGGAGTACTGCGGGATAAAGATATGGAACAGCCCGCTGTTCGACGGGGGAGTCGCCGACCTAGCCTGAGGCTCGGAGCCCAGCTTCGCCGGTCCCGACCCGGCAACCGCGGTGAAGCTGGTAAGCTTCGCGAAGGGACATTGCCCCCGTTCGTCGATCTCGACCCGGTGAAGCTGGTAAGCTTCGTCGGTCCCGACTCGGCAACCGCGGTGAAGCTGGTAAGCTTCGCGAAGACTGGCAAATTGAATTCTCGTTAACTTCACTTATAGTTCGGCGGGATGGGGCGGACGTTGACCAGGTACGATCTCGTCAGGAGGCTGTATCCAGCGGAGCAGGACCGGCTCGAGGCTAAAATAGCCGCCGGGGAGGCTCTCAACTTCATGCCCAACAAATTCACGGACCGGGACGAGACGACGTGGCGCAGAGTCCGCGGGACGCGGGAGCGTCAGAACACGTATGTTTTACACGTGTTCGGGTGCCTGGAAACTGGGGTCAAAGTGTGTTTGGACGTGGGGGGAATCCTCCCCTCGTTCGACGTGCTGATCTCGGACGGCGGGTACGCCGACGCGCTCGTCGACATCACCAAAATCATCTACACGGCGATGCAGAATTCCTCCAACGCGAGCCAGCGGGACAGCTCCGCGGATTCGGATAATTTCACCGCCGAAGAGATACGGGCCAAGCCCGGATCCGGCTACACGGAAAAACAGGCCACGTACGCGCACCTGGAGTTCCGCGACACGAGGACGCGCCGCACCGCGCTGGACGCCCTGAGGAACGCCGAGTACGAGACCGCGTCGGACGACAAGCCGTCCAAGCGGTACTACCGGAAAGTGCTCAGGGAGTACGGGCTGACCGGGGCCGACTGGCTGAAAGTGGAGAACTACCGGGTCACGGCGCCCGCGGACGGGGGGGAGCGCGGCATATACGCGAACCTCGCCGTCGACATCCGGGACATCCACGCGTTCGCGGACCCTCTCGACGAGGGGCAGCTGGCGGCCGCGATGAAGATAAAGATGCGGAACCCGCTCCTGGCCAAGGACAAGACCCTGGTGATGACGTGGGATCTGGAGACGGAGGACCTCGCCCAGCCAGGGATAGTCCCCACGGGGGAGAGCCCGACGTCGAGCATATTCATGTTCTGCGCCACGTTCCACTGGATAGACTCGGACGAGCCGCTGGAATCGATATGCATCACGTATCTAGACAGCGAACCGGGGGACTACTGGACGACCGTCAAATGCCAGGACGAAGCAGACTTGATCGACGCGGCCATGGACATGATCCACGACCTGTCGCCCGACATAATCGTCGGGTTCAACGACGGCGCGTACGATTGGCCGTTCCTCCTGGCCAAGTGCCAGAAGTACGACAAAGAAATGACGCTGTACCGGAAATGCTCCGGCCTGCCGATACCCGACTGGTCCAAACTCGAGTACGTGCGGTGGGACATGCTCATGAAGGACAGGAAGATCAAGATCGACGCGGACAACAGCATGTTCGTGACGTGCCTGGACGTCCCGGGAATCATCTGCGTGGACGCCAGGATCCAGATGATCCAGAGCATAGGGCCCACGCCCAAGCAGTCGCTGAACTATTTCCTGGAGTACCACCATCTGCCGCTCAAGGTCGATATGCCGTACAGCCAGATGTTCAGGATCGTCGCGAACAACGACGCGGCCGGGATGAAGAGGGTCGCCGAGTACTGCGTGGTGGACGCCATGAGCTGCCAGCGGCTGCTCCTCCGGCGGAACGTGATCAGGGAGAAGCGGGAGGGCGCGTGCCTGTCGTTCATATCCCTCGACGACGCCATATTCTACGCCGGGGGCCTGCGCGTGTGTAACATCCTCCAGACCGTCGCGGGTCGGATGGGGATGAAATGCAGGAACATCGGGAAACAAGAGAAGCTCGGCGGAAAATATCCGGGGGCCTGGGTGTTCGACCCGATCAAGGGGATTCACCGCGGAAGGCCCATCACCGGCCTCGATTTCAGCTCCCTGTACCCGTCCATCATAATCGCGTACAACATGTCCATAGAGACGTTCGTGGCGACCAGCGAGGAGGCCGAGGAGCTGATCAGGGCCGGCCGCAAGCTCCACCACGTCAAGTTCAACTTCGGGACGAGGGTGGACGGGACGGCCCCGGCCGTCGAAGGCTGGTTCATCCGCCACGAGAACGACCCGGACAAATTCGGGCTCTACCCCAAAATCCTGAAGGACATGTTCGACCGCCGCAAGGAGATGAAGAAGCAGCTCGGGGGATACCTGACGCCGCTGATCGAGAAGATGGACAAGATAATCGGCGAGGGCGTCCCGGTGACCGAGGAGCTGCTGCGCGCCGAACGCATATACGACGAGATGGACGACGAGTCCGGGCTCTCGGCGGAAGCCCGCTTCGACAGCTTCTACCAGGAGATCGCGTTCAAGCGCAGCCTGCTCGACGCCAAACAGAAGGCCTTCAAGGTCCTGATGAACACTTTCTACGGGGAGGCCGGCAACGCGCTCTCCCCGTTCTTCCTGCTGGAGCTGGCGGGGGGCGTCACGTCGGCCGGCCAGTACAACATCAAGCTGGTGAGCTCGTACATCCAGGGGCGCGGGTACCGCATCATGTACGGGGACACCGATTCTGTGTACGTCATGTGTCCGGACGCGGTCTACGCGGCGCTCGACGAGGAGTACGGGGCGGGCCTGGCGACGAAGCTGGAGTACTGCTCTCGGATGGTCACGACCACGATGGCCGACATCGCCGCGCTCCGCGACGACGTCAACGCGATGCTGGCGGCGGACAACGGGACGCCGTTCCTGAACGTCGCGTACGAGGAGGTGCTGTTCCCGACCGTGCTGACTGGCAAGAAGAAGTATTTCGGCGTCCCGCACATCAACATCCCGAACTTCAAGCCCAAGAAGCCTTTCATCAAGGGAATCGACGTCGTCAAACGCAACCAGTGTAACTTCGCCAAGAACATGGGCATGCGCGTGATGTGGGAGGCCCTTTCGATGGACCGCGACGACGACATGAAGTCCATCGTGCTGGAGACGCTCCAGAAGGCCCTCACGGACGAGACGGACATCAAGGACTTCGTGCTGATCGACACGTACCGCGAGCACAAGAAAAACATAGCGGTCCACAACTTCGTTGGCCGGGCCAAGGAGGCCCACGAGCGCGACCTGCGGGAGAACGAGCGCAGGCAGCGCGAGGCCGCCGGCGGCTCGCCGCCAGACCTGCTGCCGCTGATACACCCCCCGCCGGATCCCGGCGAGCGGTTCGAGTACGTGGTGGTGGCCAGGCCGGACATAGACGAGCGGGGACGCAAGATAAGCCTGTCGAAGGGCGACCGGATGGAATACGTGGAAGTCGCGGCGAAAACGGGTCTGCAGATAGACAAAGGCTACTACGTGGAAAGTTATCTGGCGGGGATCCTGGCGCGGTTCATCGTCGTGGACGATATGTTCCGGCGGGACACCGACAGGGAGGAGATCGCGGCGGCCAAGAAATTCATCATCACGACCGTCAAGGAGTACATGCACAGGACGAAGGAAGATATGGCGGCGAAGCGCAAGGTCGTCTCGTCCGCGTTCAAGGCGCGGCAGAAAAAATACATGGACTCGGCCGAGGCGGCGGGGGCTGGGAACGTGCACCGCCTGATATCCGAGGACAGAACGGCCAGCGATATATTCGACTCCGCGGAAGCCATGGCGGAGAAGATCAAGCTGTCGCCCGGGTACCTGGAGGACATTGCCCGACGCATAAAAGAACGGCTGTCCGCGACGTACTCCGAGATGGCTCGCGCGCTGGACCCGTCGGCCAGGCGCAATCGGACCGGCAAAGCCAAAGCGGCGAAATTCAGACGGGCCGCGGAAATCGCCCGGGCCGCGTTCGTCAGGGACATCGAGGACGCGTTCGGCGATCTGGAGGCGGTCCGGGCTGGGCTCGCGGCCGCGGCCGACGCGGTCGACCCGTACGCGGAAATCGTCGGGGGGGTCGGGGTGAGCAGGGCGGTCGCCCGGATGGAAGACTCCAGGGCGCAGTACGCCGTGTCCCTCGCCAGGCTGGCGGACTTCAACAACCTGATGGCGGTCATCAGGGGACGGCGGGATCGGGAACGCAAACACGTGGCGGTGGTCGACAGCGACGAAATAGCCCGGTTAATACGCACATACGGCGATTTGGACGAGAAATAATACTTTTCCGAATTATGTAGAATGATTTTTTTCTCTTTTTTGTTTTATCCCGGTTGTATAAAGGCGTTGAAAACTTTAATGGGACAGAAGGAGAACAATATTATCATAGGGCTGATCGTCGTCCTGCTGGTCGTCATCGTGGTCATGGTGGTTATTTACTTCAAGAAGGAAAAGATGACGACGGCCGTCGACAGCTATCCCATGGGCTACGGCTCGGAAGGGAACCCCGGCCTTCGCGATTCCTCCTGGTTCCCGGAGCAGGAACAGGAGAAGGGGGATTTCTACGGTCTGGAAGACAAGTCGTTGAAACAGAACGTACGCGGGTCTGGCCAGGACGGACCCGCATACGACTACAACGGCATGTTGGTGGACACTCTGGGGGGCGACCTCAAGGAGAACCACCGCCGTTACGCCGACGAGATGGCGACGCACACCGGCACCATCAGATATCTGGGAGTCCACCAGGACTACAGTTTCCCGGGGGCCGAGCCGTGGGGGGTCAACGCGTTCAGGCCGAAGGGGACCGACGGCGGGACTGTGGTCGCCCAGCGCAACGACCTGCCCTCCGTCACCAGCCACACGGACACGGTCGAGCACGCCAAGATGTTCAACTACAGCCCCGACAATTACGACCAGTTCATCTAGATCGGGCTGGGGACTATCGGATAAAAAACAACTCAGACGACATTTTTTTAGTGACCCGATATGTCCAGTGACCGACCCCCTCCAAAAAAGTTTTTCATATTTTTATTTTTGGGGATCCCAAAAAACTTTGTACATTTCTCTCGGGGAAACGCGAGAGCGAAACGCCGAAAAAAATTCCAGGATTTTCGGAGGACGCGGCGAAACTATATCGCGTAAACAGAACCGTTGTATATATTTAGAATGTTTTTGCTTGTGGCCCGATATGTATAGCCCAAACGATAGCAAAAGAGATGTTAAACAGTACCGGGCGTATTGTGTTTGATGTGAATTCGCCATTTTTTGTTCATCGGGCTCTGGCGAATCGGTCGGGGCAGTTCTCTATATGGTACACTACCATGTACGTGTTCGGGGTGGCGGCGAATTCTCCGGGGGACACGGCGGAGTCGTTGAAGTTGTACACGCGGCCGTCGCGGCGCAGGCCTCGGGCCACGTAGTGGCCGCCTCCCATGGAGCCGAAGTGCTCCACCTGGCCGACGAGCCTGTAGCCGAGTTGTCCGCCGTCTCTGGCGGGGACTTCAAACCGCCGCGGGAAATACCTCGGGACCACTGGGCGGGGGTGCTTGAACCCGTATATGTCGAAGATACACACCAGTATGTCGGGAAGCCTGACTAGATTGTACGTGCGTATTTTTTCGCCCTTCCCGCGGCACACTGGACATTCGTAGTCGTCCAGGACTTGCCTGTGGCGCATTATCTGCTGGATGAACTCGGAGTCTGCGCGCGGTTGGTCGCTTGCGCACGCGGCGGTTGGACGGCCGTCAGCCGCGTCTGGCTCCACGAACGCGTTGCCGAGGAAGAATAGGTCGAGCTGCGTGGAGCTGTCGCGGGAGTTGGAAACCACTCCGTCGCACGCTGGGCAGAACACGTCGCAGCTGTACGCGTACGAGAACAGGTCGGAGAATTCGTCGCCGATCGCCTCTGAAAAGTACATGAAGGCTTCGGAGGCACATTCCTGGCCGTTGCCGAATTTGGCTCGACGGGCGGGCGACACGTCGCCTAGGAGCACCTGCAGCACTGGGGGGGTGTGCTCCGGGGCGACGGTTCGCGACCTCACGAAATCTCGGTAGGCCATGGCGGTTTTCGTTCTCGCGGCGTCGAGGACGGCGGAGTTCAGCGCCGGACATCCCACGATGGCTTGCATGAGCGAGTTGAAGTAGCATATGGAGCCGGTGTTCATCAAACCGAATGGGTTCGGCACGAAATCGGCGCTGTATCGTTCCATGGGGGTTATCTATGTTGTCTATTCTCTTTTTAAATACACGTCATATTGCCGCGTGAAATTTTAGGCGGAAAAAATGTTGTTTTTGTTTTGCTTTTGTTTTCTGACTTTGTTTCGCTTTTTCATTTTTGTGTGGTGGGTGGGTGGTGGTGGGATCGATCGGCTGATCACGCGCTTCATATGTCTTCATCCATCAGGTATTTGAACTGGCGCTCTTCGATGGTGTCGTTGAACTCCGCGAGGTCTGGGTTGATGATCTGTTCGTCCTTGACGAGAACGGTCTTGAACTCGGTGGCCTTGCGGTCGAGCTCGGCTCGCAGGACTCGCCAGATGTTGGTGATGAGCATCAGGTTTCGCACCAGATGTGTATTCATGCGGTATGCTCCGATGATATCGAGATTCGTTCGCTCGGGGATTGAGAAGACTCTGTCGCTGTAGTACACATAGCTTCTCGGGTCTGAGGAGTCATACCTCGGAGCGTAATCCGGTCCTGTGTTAGGCTCCTTGTCGAGATACGTAAGTCTCAATGCTTGGTCTGAAACACTCTCACCTAATGACTCAAGTGTATCCATTGGAGTCAGTCCGAGAGGATCGTTTGTCCAGGTGTATAATCCGATTCCCCTGAAATTGGAATCTGCTACACGTTTAGCCATCATCGCTCCAAAATTTCCGCTAATCATGTACTCGAGTACATCAAGTAATGTAGTTAAAGGAGTGCCGGCAGGCTTACTCGCGTGATTTGTATAACGAGAAAGCTCGGCAAGCGTCCAATCGATTGGTAGATCAGCCATGTTTACAGCACTAGTAGCAAAGTTAATGATATCATTGGCACCATTACGGGTAAATACCAATCGGCCACCAGCATTTAGAGGAACTGCTGGGAGTCCTAAATTCAATCTGGCGACGGGGGCCGTGTTTACTGCGGAGCTTATAGCTACCCCTCCAGCACCAAACCATGCATTAATTCTGGTATACATGTCGTCGGTAAGGTTACTTGGTTTGGCGGGTAAATCTACCAGTTGACCAGCTTGCACTTTCACCGATCCATTTCGTAAACCATTAATTATGTCAGACACGTATTTGACCATTTGTTTACGTGTAATATTCACTCTGTTGAACGCATACTGTCTATTCATTATTGTTGCCTGGCCTAATCCAGATCCATCAGATTCAACCATATGGGACATGTGGAGGGCCTGGCTGGCTCCGACACCCGATTCATCCAGACTCTGGCCGTACGGGTAGATGTTTCCGAGAAGGGCCTTGTTGAATATCTGGTCGCTGATGTACTTCGGTCGGCCGAGACCGAGAGCGTCGTTTCCGCGCATCAGTCGGTACATGAGACCGTTGGCTCCGTTGATCCTGGTGTGGGATCCGATGAACCCAGGCTCGGGGGAGTATCCTGGGTCGATGAGAAGACGCAGGAACATTTCGCGGGTATCCTTGAACGCGTTCCCGGCGCCGTTACCACGACTCGTGACGTCGCCCCGAATCTTCCTGAACATTGCGCACACCATTTTTTCGAACGAGTACGCATAGTTGTACGTTGGGGCCAGGGGAATGCTACGCATCAACGCGTGGACGTTGATCGGGACGACGTTCAAGTCGATGATGTTGGCTCTGATCTCATACTCACGCTCGCCATGTGTATTATCATCGACGTCAAATATTTTGACGATATCGTCGATCTTGTCGTCGGGGGTGGAATTCTCCACTACCTCGATGATTCTGTCCATTTCTCGGCGCGCGCCCTTAGCATGCAGCGGATAGGAAATTGTGGGATCGGTGGCATTGACGAGATTGGTGAATCCGGCGTACGCGGGGACTGCGCCGACCGGTCTAAAGATGCCACCGTAATTGCGCAGACTGGTGAAATATCGCATACCGCCGATCAGCACATTCATGTATCTCATCAGGTCCGCGTCGGTGATCTTCGCCTTCTTTGGCTGCGTCTGGAACAGGTCGACGGCGTATTTCAGCCACGGCATATCCTTGAAGTCGCACGACTTCGACTTCTGGTCGTTGAGCAGCTTGCGCACTCCGTACAAGAATTTGAAGGCGGGGGTGACGATGGTTTCGTCGGGGAACATATCGCTGACATTGGCTTGGATATCCCGCAGATAAATCTGGGTGAGAGACGGGGGCATCAGAGGAAGTTTGCCGTTGAGACTCTTGAATAACTCGATAGAATTGTCGCCAACCTCGCAGAATTTCGGAGAGTCGCCGAGTTCGGCGACCACGCTGTCAATACAGCCGATCATCGTGGTAGAACCAGAAATCAACCGGTTGATGATCTCAGTGAATCGATCCTTTAGGACACTGTGATTGAGTTCATCCATAACCGTCGGCACCAGATAATGCAACTGATCGCCCCACCGATAAAGCAAATTCTGCCCATTATTGGCATTAGCGTTAGTAACATACGCAAAGCGACCTACAGCACCACGATTATCCAGAAGGTTAGCGACATAAATACCTCTGTTACCACCAACACCCAAAGCATTGGTGTAATTAGCATTTCCGTTGTACATATTAGCGCCATCAACGGCGTTAACAAATCTGGCCTGTGTCCGTTTCAGATCGATTGCGGTCTTGTTGGCAAGTTGCGAGAGGAAATTTCCTTCCTTGATCAACATGCTGAACAACTTCTTGAAGACTGGGAGACCCATTCTGTAGCGTTCCCGCATGTAGAGCGGGATTTCGGCCATTGAATCTGTAGCGAACATCTTATTCGGCTTAGTTGCGTTGATCTTGGTCAGCATGATATTCTGTAGAAGAATTGCGATAGATGTGAACAATAAATTATCTGGCTTCGGATCGCCTCGCGCACCAAATCTGGCGTCAGCATTGGCACCCCCCCCCCCCGACCTATCCAATATGTCGGGGAACGTTTTGGTTAACGTTAAAATTTGCTCGCTGAATGCTCCGTTCACGAATGTATCCACCAGTTTTGTGTAGATCTTGATTTCTGTGTCGCTCGTGAATACTCTCAGATAATTGACGATGAAGCGGTTGAAATTCATGAGCATGCTGTGGGCGCGATCGCCATGAGTCCAATTTACACCAAATATATCGTTCATACGAAGTTGTGCAGGATTAACTAACGGGTTGTTGTTCAAAGGGGTCCTATTCTGGAATATCTCCTTGAATCGAGCCAGGGGACTGTCGATAGTATTTCCTCCCGCTACACCGATCAATGGGACTGGGGCTGCATTGTCAATGACTCCAGAATTGTTGCCGTCGTTGGCGTCGTAGAATATCAGACTGGCCAACACCTGAGCATAATGTTCCTTGCGGTTATCCATGACGCCTTCGTTTGGTGCGACCAGCGCATTGCCAGCTGGTCCGAACGTTGCCGACGGATCATGCGCATGGGCGCCGATCAACATATTGAACGCACGGTTGAGACGCATCTCAAGTTGGTTGAGCGTGTGTTTGTCGGTGTTCTCAATAGTGACTCCGCGAAGCGATTTTTGCGGTCTGATAAACACGTCAACGAGGGTTTCTTCAAGTCCTTTCAGGACACCTTCGTACTGCTTGATCACATTCTTGTTGATAATCCGGCGGAACTTGTTGAGATAATCTTTGGCGTTGTTGAGAAGATTGTCGACCATGTTCTCCAATCCAGTTGAATTGATATGGATAGGATGCTTCTGCGAGTCGGTGAACTCGACCTTGAACATATCGTCGAGATCGAGAGACATCTGTAACAATGTCGTCAACATATATTTCATCATCTTCTGGTAATTCATGGCGAACCATAGGTATATCCGTAGATACTCCTCGGTATTCGCCGCTGGCGCCGCTCCTGCCCATACTGGCAACGCGACAATCAGTGTATTCAACGCGAATGTGCCAAGATACCCGCCACGACCATCGGTACAGTCGAGCGGTCCTGCTGCGGTTGTATCGTTCAAGAATTCGTCGATGACCGCGGGACCAATGATATTCTCGCCATCGTTCGTTGTGATGAACTCGTTCAGGATGCGGGCAAGAATATGACGGGTATCGCCAGCAGCAGCCTGCGGTATCAGACCGTCGGGGGCGGGGTCGGTCTCATAGAGATTTTGATCCGCCATGAATTTCTTGACCGCGTCGTCTGTGAATCCCTTGACATCGGTGAGGATAACCATCTTCCGATAAGTCTCGAATACCTTCTTGATTGCCTTCAACATCGTCACGGACGTGACCACGGTCTCGTGGAACATCATGTAGTTGAGTCGGTCGCCCTTGAGCATCGTATTCGACGACTGGATAAGTTTGAGCGCGATCTTGCGGCGTTTGTCCTCGTCCTGCTCTGTGTCGATGTCTTTCTTGGTCTGGGCGATGACGTCGTGGTAACTGATGTCGAGAAGATTGCTCTTGAACTCCTCGCTCGGCTCGTCGGCGAACATCTTCTCGAATCGGTCACGGAACGCGATGAGTTTGTCCCTGGGATCGGATCCGATGCCGTATTTATCGGACAGCCTGTTTTCGGTGGTCTTGCCTGGCAGGTCGTATCGGTCCGAGGGGCCGCTCATCGCTGGCGCGTAATCTCCTTCGTCGGGAAGAATAGCGTAGTTCGTCTCGTGGGGATTGTGGTCCACTGTCGGGCCGGTCGCGTTAAGCTCGTCCATGTATTTCTTGAACTCCGCCTTCTTGAGATAGCCATAGCGTTGGTTGACGTCCTTGATGATCGCCTCGACCATCTTCTTGACGACAATCTCCTTGTCGAATTCCTCTGCGAACTGGGTATAAAGCGCGTTAATTTCGCCGATGATCTCGTATGCGTCGTAATCGGTGTAAGTTCCGTCGGTCACCGGGCTGTCGATAATGAGACGAGCGAGTTTGGCAAACTTGCCGTCAAGTCCCCCGATGTAGAAAATGTCCTTCCCGTCTCCGCCATCCTGCCGCTTCGTCTTCATGTCGAAGAATTTCTTGTAGAACTCGTACAAACGCGGAATGCGGAAGTACAACTCGGTGGCCTCTGGGATGATCTTCGGCTGGTAAACGGCACCTCCGATGATCGTCCTAGTATCGAACGCATTTTTGTCGATCTTGGCAGGCTTGTTGAGCAAGTCGTACACGTTCAACACCGTCATGATCTTGGCCGCGATGGCCTTCATCATGTGCCAGAAGAACGTATGTTCTTCCTTGAAATTTCCGCCGATCGACTCGAAATTCTCCGTGTTGACTGGCTGTTTGATCGAACTCATGTACTCGTTAAACACGTAGGCAAAATTCGCATCAGCAGTTGGGAGAAGGCCGGCAACTGGGGGTGGGAATGCCGCCCCCGCCCCCGCCCCGATATTGAGTTGTGGGAGTGGGGGGGCGCCGGGCAAGGCAGCCATAGTGTTTTTAGTGCTGTCGATCTTATCGATGTTCAACCCGTGGGATACGGAAGAATATTTGAGGAAATCACGCAGGGCCTCGTAGATTTTGCTCGGCCCCATCGAAGTCTGCCTGTACAACTCGACGCCGCCGAATTTGTCGCCAATCCGCGCGAACGCGTTCAACACATTTTTCAATGCTTGGAAATTATCGACCGTCTTAGAAATGTTAGCCTTGAGTGTGTTGCTCTTTTTGATACCGTCGTCAGTGCGGAGATCAAGCGGAACGAACGGAATACCCAACTGGGTATTATCGATCTTGGTATAATAATGTTTTTTGTCCGAGAGATCGATGTCTGCGTTGGGGTTGTCGACAAGGTCGGTGTGGGCGGCGTTCATCCCCCGGAATTGTTCAAACGCCTCCACCAGCGCATTGCCAGACTCGTCATTGTACCATCTGGCGATGATCTGAATGCCCTCGAGCATTTTGCGCACCTCGAGGATGTCTTTCGGGTGAGCGGCCACAGACTTGGCGAACTCCTTCAAATAAATGTCGATGGCCTGCAGAGCATAGTAAAATTTCTTCTTCGTCTCGAACTCCTCGTTCAATTTGGCCCGCAAGTGGTCAAGCGACTTCTTTGTGATCACCTTCAGCTCCTCGATCGCCTTCAGCTCCTTGATAATCCTGTCGTTCTTGGCTGTGATGTCCTTCAACTTCGCGGCGACCGCCTCCCCGAGGATCTCGCCGTACTTGTCGGAATAGCCGGCGAACTCGCCCTTCATCGCGTCCAAATTTTCGTACACATCGGCAATGTAGAAATGGTACTTGAACGTGTTGATCGCGGTCTTCAAGTCGTACGAAGACTTATGCAGCACAGAAGCGTCGTATGTGTTCCCGTCCTCGGCTCCTCCGTACTTGCTCTTCACGATGTCGGCGTAGTGGCCGATCGTGTCGAGCAGCTGCTTGATATCCTCGCGGATGGCGGCGAACAGCGACAGCGACCGGTCGTACGCCTTGAGGCTCATGATCTCGTCCAAAACTTCGATGAGTGTCTTAATGCGGGAATTGAAATTGTCCCGCGCGGTTCGCTGGTCGGCCTTGTCTCCGAGGCCGATCAGTGCTATCGATATCTTGATCAACTCGATGTCCTGGATGTCGAGCATGGCGTCGCGGAGATCCCTGAGTTTGTCGGTGATCGGAATCTCCTTCCCGATCTTCGGGGCCATCGCGTTGATATCCTTCAACAGCTTCGAGTATATGTCGTTGGTGACTTCAACGAACCGTTTCACGATGAGGACGCGCTGCTGCCTCTCCGTGTCGATCTGCTTCTCGAGGACCGTTTTCGGGTCGATGTCAGCTCCGCCCTCGACGGATCCGCACGCGCACCCGTCGTCTTCGCCCAGCCCAACGATGTCGGACGCGTCCGCAGGGTCGCCCGACTCGCCCTGTATGATCTTCTGGATCCTGTCCCGGTTCTTGAACTGCGACTTGAGGACGTTGACGGCGTTGACGAAGTCGTCGAGCCCCTTCATCGTGGTGCGCGACTTCTCTTTGTCGTCGACGATCTTCTCGAACTCCTTCATGTCCTTCGAGTCGGCGTACTGGGCCAGGTTGATCCCGGTCTGTTTCAGCGACTTGTCGACCAAGTCGGCGATGTACGCGTAGATTCCGAGAGACTGGAGCACTTCGCTTATGCCGCTCGAAAAGTCCTGCGTGCCGATTTTCTCGAGGTCCTCTCCGAGAAGGGTCTCGATCTTGTCGCGGGACACGTCGAATTTGCGCATCGCCGTGAGAAGTTCTTTCTCGGCGGGCCCGAGGGTCGTGTCCAGCAGACCTTTGAGGATCTCGAACTGCATCCGTCGCAGCTCGTCCGCCTTCTTGTACACCTCGCCGGCGCGCTCGATGACGGACGCGTTCTTCTCGTCCGCGCTCTGTTTGACTTTCTCGATGAGCTTGGCGTACATCTTCTGCATGACGAGGTCGAATATCTCGATGTTGCGGAGGGCCTTGCGGACCTGCGCCTGGATCTTCAGGAATTCGGTCTGCGCGCCTGTGGCGAGCGCCTGGGTGAGCTCGAACACGGCGCGGCAGATGGCCGCGGGGCCTTCGCGGAGGTCGATGAGTCGGTTGGACCCCTCGGCGCCCGGAGTGAAAACACTGTTGAGATGGTTGGCGATGAGCTTGCAAAGTTCCTTCTGGCTCTTGTCGTTGACCACGAACGCCTGCCCGTTGACGGTCGGGTGGGGTATCCGGGTCTTGATCACCTCGGCGATCTCCTTCATCGAGGCGCCGGGATCGATCTCGACGCCGAGCTGCTTGAGGGCCTGCGCGATCCCCTGGACCACGTCCTGCTTGAACTTGGCGGAAAGCGAAGATCTGTATTCGGCTATCTCCTCCATCGCCTTCTCGGCCTTCTCGTCGGTGAAATCCCCGCCGAAATATCCCCCGTCGTACGCCTCGAGCCCGCCGAGCTTACCCTTGCGATCCTTCCAACATTTCATGAGGTCCGTGACGGACGAAGACAACTTGCTAGAACTGCTTCCCATGGTTTCTGGAAACAAACGACAAACAACAAAACACACAATTATAAAATACGAATATAATATCAATTGAAAAAAATACTGGGGGGCGCGATTCGGTTCAGGTTTCTCTGTCGGCGGGCGTTCTGTAACGGACGCCTATGCGGCGGGCTATGTCTCTCTCCGACCGCAGCCCAGGCGACTTCCTGTCGTTCACGAATAGGCCGTACTGGTTGAGTCGGTACCCCGCGTCCTTGGCCTTTTTCCGCGTGCGGATGTTGTACCGTTTGCTGCCAGTGTAGTGGTACAGGGCGAACGGCTTCTCCTCCGGGCCCGTGACGAATATGTCGACCGGGATCAGGCCGTCTGGCTTGTCGCCGTGATGCTGGGCCCTGATTTTCAGCATGATGTGGCGGTCTTTTCCCCCGTACTTGTGGATGGAGTATTTGCCGCCGGGCTTCAGGGACACTCGGACGTCGGGGCGGATGTGCCTGGTTATCGCCAGCAGATCTATGTCGTCGGACCGTTCGTGGCCCCGCCTGAAGCTGCCGACGAGTATCAGCTCGGTCGGCTTCGCGGGCTCTTTGCCTGGACTACCTATGCACAGGTTTTTTCGGAAATCGTCCAGGACTTTTTTCGCCTGCGCCTTGCTGACTCCCATCTTGACTTATGTAAAAAAAATATATCATTGACAACACGTAATATCGAAGCCGGAAGCTTCGGGGGTTCACGAACCAGTAACACGCAACATAAATGTGGGACACGATTTATTCCCCGTCCAGGTTATCGAGGACTCCCAGGTCGATCGCCAGATCGTCCGCGGGGCCCGCCTGCGCAAAACTGTTCGGCTGAGCGTCGCCCGTCTCGTCTGTCTCGTCCTCGGTGACGCCAATTTTCTCGATCTCCTCGTCGGTGGCGACCAGCAGAGATCCGTACTCGTCCTCGAGCGTCTCGTCCTTCTTGTACTCGTACGGCTGGATGATGGCCGACGTGAGTTTCGTGGTGAGCGAGACCCCGAACCCGCTGATCGACACGTAGACCTTGAAGTTCGCGGCCTTCACCACTGTTTTGGTGGTGATGGCCTTGTGGATATTGTTCACGTCGATCGGCTTGCCGTCGACCAGGAGTGGCTCATACCGCTTGATGCGATCCTTGCCGATCTTCTCCGTCCTGGCGTCCATGAACTTGGTGATCACCTGGCCGCTCTCCGAGTCCGTCATGATCTTCATCCTGGCGATCGGGTTGGAGAGCAGCTCTCCTTCCTTGGGTCCTTTTTTGATCGCGAGTTGTACCGGGACGTTGCGTTTTCCGGCCGTGATCTTCAACGCCCCTTTGACCATCGCGTCCACGTCGTCGACGTAGACCGTCCCCTTCTTCCGCTGGTAGTTGAACTCGTTGGCGAACGCCTCGGACAGCAGCTCCAGAACTCGGAACGTGGCGCTGCGCTCACTGTCGTCCGGCAGAATCTGTTCGCCCTTCGAATCGGTCTTGATCGTGATCCCGTCGTCTTCCGTCTCGACGTTCGACCTGAACCGCCGAATGTTGATCGTGGCGTCAAATTCTCTCGGCTTGATGGGCTGGTCGAAATTCAACATCTCGGTCATTTTCGCGGCCTCCTCCGCAGTAAGCGGGGCGATGATGCCGTTGTGAATTTCGGGGTGGTCGACGATGATCTTGTTGAGACGAATTTTGCCGGTTTTCCCGCCGATGATCGGCGTGAAGTCCAGCTGGATATACTTCACGCTGGAGCCTTTGCCGGTTCCTTTGTTCGGCTTGTTCCAGCTGTCGAACTGCAGCACATCCCTGTGCCAATAGTTCGAATCTGCGGCGTTCTTCTTGGCATACTCGAGGTTATCCCTCAACTCGTTGATCAATACTCCGGCTTTAGACATAATCTCAAACAATACTTTTCAACAATACTTTTCAACAATACTTTTCAACGATACTTTTCAACGATACTTTTTCAACGATACTTTTCAACGATACTTTTCAACGATACTTTCGGAGATTACACTGCCTTCTTCGCCTTAATATATCATGATTCACGTATTCAATTTTGGTCACATTGCTATTTTAGCCTGGAAACGGCCCCCACGGGGCATAAATATGTCATCGGACGGCAGTTTTTGGTCCCTCACAGAAATATCGACTGAAAGTTGATGAAGTAGTTTATACCCCCCTCCGAATTGCGTATCTCCACAATTTTCTCTATATTTGGGGACAAGTCCAGCCGGTACATGAAGTCGCTCGAGAAAATGAACTGTTTGAGGATCTGGAAGGCGTCGCCCCCGACGTCGGGGACGTCTGGATTCAACACGACCAGCTCGTTCACGCAGTCTTCCCCGGGATATGTGCGGATCACGGAAAACAGCTCGTCGATGGTATCGGCCGAATATTCTCCGAACGAGCCGCGGCGGCCGCAGCAGTCGGCTCCTGCAGCTTCGCGCGGAGCCGATTTATGATGCCTGCGACCCACGACGCGGTCCACGTCGTACACTTCCGGGAACGGCCCGCGCAGCCGCACAGCACGACTGTGGAGCAGGTACCGAATTTCGTCCCGCCACAGCTTCGCGGACGAGTCGCGGTAGAATCTGGCCGACCGCGTCGATTCGTATCGGTCTATGACTCCGCGGCACAGTTCCTGCCTGGACTTGAACTTGCCCAGGTGGACCATATCGCTGACGGCCTTCAGCCGTTCCTTCTGATTCACGCCGCCCTTGGGGCTTCCCGCGATGGCCCGCAGCGCGTCCAGATATTCGCCGTTCGACACGTAGTTCTGGTCCCAGTCCCGCCACGCCCGCAGGTTCCGGCGGATCGTCCCGCCGGCGCACGTGAGAAGGTGGAAATTGACGACCGGGTCCACGTCCAGCGAGTGGATCATCCTCCGCAGGGACTCGGGCATCTGTTCCTGCATGTACAACAGCATCGAGGTAACAACCCTCTCGAACATTTTGGTGTTCCTGACTCGTCTGGTCCGCGTCTCCACGACGTCCAGCAGATCGAAGTAACCGTCCATGAAAATTGGGGCGCAGCTCGACCGGGTTTGTTTATTTTTCATTTAGGGTTTTTTATTCCATTGGTATAAAGTTGCCATGGTAGGAAAACGGGGAAAAGGAAAGTTTAAGGGAGGCAAGGAGGGCAAGAAGCCCGCCATCTGCCGAACATTCGTCTACGTGAAAAGTCACAGCGAGAAGCTGGCCGAGATCATCACTTCGCTGTGCATCGAGGGAGCAATGTCCCTCAAAAAGGGGATGATGGGAATATCCTTCATATTCCCCAGCAAGGATATGCTGAAGTCGATCGTCGACGCCTTCGAGGGAGGACACGAGGAAGTCGCCAGGGACAAGATCTTTTCCCTCATACTGCCGGACAAGTTCGCCGTCGCGGAAGACTTCAAGAAGAAGCCCGTGGGGTCGAAGATCGGCGCGCTCTACACGGTTAAGGATGCCTCGGGAGACAAGGTGTCTTTCACTTCGCCAGGCGGAGACTGGAGCATCAAGCACGCCGACGACTACAGGGAGCTCGAAGGAAACTTCGCCAACGGGAAGATCAGCATCTGGCAGCTCGTCAGCGGCGAGCCTCCGATGAAGACCGAAGAGGTGTACACCATCCCGTACGAGCCCAGGAAGACGGGCAAGCTCGGGGGAGGGCCGAGCGAGGAGGAACACGCCGCCGAGGCGAAGGCCATGGCCGAGGAACGCAACCGCGTCAGGGTCGCCCTCGATAAGTTGAAGATCGACATCGCCGGAAAATCCGCCCACGATGCGTCTAGAATCCTGGGGAAAGCTTTCTCCAGGCTGTTCCCGCTGCACGGGTCGCAGCAATACGGCGACGTCGAGGCTCTGATCGACGCCGATCCGGTCGTTAACTACGTCCTGTTCATCACGATGGCCGGGGCGTTCGGGCCCGAGGCGCTGATCCCGCGCGCCAACTTCGGGGCCATTCAAGGCGACGGCGGGGACTACTCAGGTCTCCTCAGCGGCGCCGCCTCGAAGGTCGAGGAGTTCGTCCAGTCGAGCAAGAGCGTGAGCTACCAGGAACTCCGCAAGAATTTCGACGCGAAGGTCAACTATCAGCAGTTCCAGGACAATCAGCCCACCATCGCCGAACTCAAGAGCTACGTCGTCCAGATATACAAGGAGGCGTTGTCGTCCGGCGGCGTCTCGGACGCTTCCACCATATCGTACCCGAGCCACACCGTGGCGGCTCTCCAACGCGTGGTGCCGGATCTGACCAAGCTGGCCGAGTTGCTTCTCGGCGTCGACCTGATCCGGTTCATGATTCACTCACGCATGTTCCGCCCCAAGTACGACGCGGATGGCAACGTATGCGAATTCACGTTCGCGGTTGACCGGGCGATCTCCCTGGGCGAGATCGTCAGGGAGGTGAACAACGGGGACATGTTCCAGTTCGTGTTCGGGTCGAACGTCGACACCGAAGACCAGTGGAATTTGTCAACGATGTTCATCTCGTCCACCGATTTCGTGTACATCCTCAGCCGCGGGCTTGGGAGCGCCTCGAATTTCTCCGGCGAAAAATACAGCGGAAGCATCATCGTCGCGGCCGAAGGATCGGAACTCATCGATTTCCAGACCCCGCTCATGGGATATGCGATGTCACTGTGAGGAGGATCCGCCCCCTCTGAGCCCGACATTACCCAACCGAACCCAGCAAGCATTACCAACCGAACCCAGCATCACTCAACCGAACCCAACATTACCAACCGAACCCAGCATCACCAACCAAACCCAGCATCACTCAACCGAACCCAGCATCACCAACCAAACCCAGCATCACAGACCAAACCCAGCATCACTCAACCGAACCCAGCATCACAGCCCGACTCAAAACGAAAAACGCGACGGATCCCCACGAGTATATTTTTTGTCCAGCCAAGTTTGTCATAATTGAAAGTTAATCCATACCATATATTGTACGAAGCGATGTTGATCGACGTAGTTTGTCCCAGCTGCGGACTGCCCATAGGCCACCTGGCCACACTCTTCAACAAGCTCAGGGAGGAAAGGACCCGGGAGCTGGTCGAGAAAGTGGGCGGAGACTACGGCGACATATCCTACCTCACGAGCCACAACGCCCAGACCGAGATAGACATGGCCGACGTCCTCGACAAAATGCGGATCTACGGCGATTGCTGCCGACTGCACATGGTTACCAAGGTGATGTGGGCGGGCATATACTGAACGCGCGAAGCGGCCGAGCCGGACATCATCCGCGTGACGTAAAAAATTTTTTACCCTGCGGATGCCGTCCAATTCGACACCTCACGGCTTGATCACCAGCAGATCATCCATCAACTTGTCGACGCTCGTCCCATTCTCCCCCACGAACTCGTCGTCAACGTACACGCGGTTGTACTTGCTCCCTATCCTCGGTATGTCGCCGAGAATCAGCCTGGCTGGGACAGTGTCCGCCACGACCTTCATCCCGGCGGCAGTCGCGTCGGTCAGGCTGCGGATCGGGTCCCCGATGATCATCTGGGTGAACAAGTCCGTCGGCCCCCGCGAAACGATGCCGCTCCGTTCGAACGAAGTCGGCTTGCCGGTCTGGCTCATGAGATCCGCGCACAGCGACACGTGAGCTATCGATGGCGCCCTGTTGGTCATGAACCGTATGGTCTCGGTTATCATCTTGCTGCGGGCCGCCTCAATGCCGAGCATAGAGTACGTGTCCCCCACAGAGGCCGACGTCGAACGATACGGGTCTATCAGTCTATTTTTCAGTATTCCGTAAAGGTTTGTGCCTGTGGTGCGTATCGCGTACACGTTGGACTGGACGAATTTCCCGCCCTCGATTTTATGCCGCAACACCTTTTCGACCTTGGTGTCTACGATGCCAGGAACCCCCTGGATGGTCGTTTTCATGACCGCGCTCAGCGCTGTTTTGACGCGTCCTTCTACGTCGGACTTGCCGATCATGGCCCCAGAACTCAGATACATGCGTATAATAATGTTCTTGGAGTTTTCCGGAGTGTGCGTCACGTAATTTTTCGAGTGGAATTTTCGCAGCTTGTTCACTATCTTCTCCAGCGAGACCGAGTTGAGGATCAAGTCCGTCCGCGATATTTCGAAGCGGAAACACCAATTGGTGAGATCCCCCGAGCGTTTTATCTTGAAATTCTTGTCATACTGGTCCATCCACGTTTTGTCGTCCTTGTACGGGGGATACGTCGGGGTCCGCTCGTACAGCACCGCGTACCTGTTGACGAACCGCTCGAACGAGACGAACCGTATCGTGTTGGCGACTTCCTGCACTCTCTGCTTGTTGTTCTCGATCTCCTCGGCCACCCTCACCAGCATCTCTGGGGTCTTCTCTTTCTCGACGCGGTGGGCCCCGTAAATCTCGTCGATGCGTCCGATCCCAGACTGCGTGGTCCCTTCTGTGACCGACCTGTGGTGGGAATCGAGCATGTACTGCGTGAGAGGCTCTCCTATGGCCTGCGCCGCGAGGACTCCGACGGCGGTCCCGTAGTCTATCATGGCTTCCGACGCATGGTAGCGGATCTCGTTGAAAATATACTCGATGTCGACTCTGTTGATGTTCCCCAGGCGGGGCACGACTACCTCCAGGATGTGGAGCTTGAACAGGAAGCAGGCGACCTCGTGGAGGGGTATGCCAGGCCGGTGCGAATTCTGGCGCGCCTCGTTCGTGTAGATGTACGAAAGGTCGTCCATGCGTGAGAGCAGCCACTCGGCGTTGTCGGCCGAAGAGGGCGCAGCGCCCTTCAACCCTGGTACGCTTATCCCCCTGTCCGGAATTTTCCCCACGATGTTCGATATATCCAGCGGCAGATACCTTTTGTTGGTCGCCGGCAGATTGAACGTAGAATTTTCCATCCTGATCAGGATGGCGCGGAAAGACCCGCGCATATCCTTGATCATGTCCAACAGCTTCCGGACGATGGGGGGCTGGGAGGCGGAGGACTTCCCGCCCCGGGAAACTGAGGGGGCGAACTCGGCGTCTATCTCCGCGTCCGACAGCGCGACCGAGCGGAACGTCACCTCCTCTATGCGCCGGGTGTCGAACCCAGTGTCCCCGTACAGGAACGCGCATATCTTGCCGTTCCTGTAGCAGCGGCGGTAATTGTCCGATATGATCGACTGGAGACACGTGGTGGCCTTCCGCTGGAAGTAACCAGTCACGGCGGTGGACAGCGCCCTCGTGATGAGGTCGAACCGCCCGTTCATGGCCGCGAACACGAACTCGGAGGAGGTCATGCCAGTGATGTAGGAACTCGCCACGAACCCGTAGCCGATCGGGTCCGTGGTGAACCTCGGGAATGTCGGCAGGGTCCGGCGAAACGCGAAATTCTCGGACGGACGATCCTGCTTGATGTCCACCTGGCCGATGTTCCCCATGATCTTGACCAGGTTCGCCTTTTTCCCCTTGGAATCGTGGGCGATCATTTTGAACAGGCCGTTGGAATCGGCGAATATGTTTTCCATGATCGGCTTGAGGATGTCGTCGGGGGTCCGCAGAGTCCCCTTCTGCGATTCCTCGTAGAACTGGTGGACCGTCATCCCTATCGGGGGCGGCAGATTCTGGTCGATGAGTTGCTTGGTGATGAGCTCGGAGTCCTTGACGAGCTCCGCGATTATCTGCTTGATCCGCTTGTACTGGCCCGTGTAGAGGAAAATGTCCCCCGCCGATATGGAGAACCCTTTGATCAGCAGCAGCTGTAGGGCCAGCTGCTGCACGGAGAACACCAGGTCGAAGGCCGCCTTCGAGCCGTAGCGCTTGGCCACGATGTGGAACACGCCCTCCCGCGATCCGCCTATGGAGGAGCTGTCCAGCACGCCGCTCAGCAACTCGCCGTCCTTGACCACGACGACCTTCTCGTCGTCGCTGATGTGGACGAACGGGAGAAACGTGTCGTTGTTGATGCTGGACTTCCTCCGCATGTTGAACGGGACCTCCGAGAACAGCACGGAGACGATATTCCGGCCGCTGAAGGTTTGTCTGCTCGGGATGCGCGGGGGGTCGATGCCGCATTTCTGCAGACACATCATCATGTGCTCCCTGTCCACGGCCATGTAGTCGCGCGTCAGCTCGGCCATGCCGATGACGGAGTCTTGGAGCTCCCCCGTCGCCGGCCCCGACGTCTTCGTCGAGATGAACCAGTTGGTGATCGACGACGTGATGCTGGCCTCGGCCCTCGCGGCCACGCTGCTGGGCACTATGACGGACATCTGGTCCCCGTCGAAGTCGGCGCCGTAGAACGCGCACGTGGTGACGTTGATCTGGAGGGTCTTCTGCTCGGATTCCAGCACCACCACCCGGTGGGCGCTGATCGAGGACCGTTCGAGCGACGGCTGGCGGTTGAAGAAACATATGTCCCCGGTCACCACGTCGCGCCAAATCACGTCGTCCACCTCGATAGTCATCGTGGAGTTGTCGTTGCGGGCGACCTCGATGTCGTACACGGCCCCCGTGGACTTCTTGCGGATCCTCGTGCATCCTGGGTACTGGTCCTTGCCGTTGATGAAGAACTGCATGAGCCAGTCCTTGTTGTACTCCTGGACCACTTCCTGTACCTGGAGTGTCCTGGCCATGTCGGTCGGCAGGCCGAGTTCGTACGGCCGCAGGCTGTTGTTCCCGGAGATCGTGGACCGGCCTATGCTCCAGGTGCTCTTGCCCGTCAGCGAATGCCTGAGCCGCCCGTCCGTCTTGCCCGGGATCCGGCGCATGATGGAGGACGTGCCCCCCCGGAACGTCGGGATGATGCTGCGTTTCTTGGACCGCGTGTCGGCCGTGGCGCTGCTCCCCAGAATCATGTCGAAATAGAGCTGCCTGAAGTTCAGGGAGGCCCGCGTGAAGTCGGACTCCGAGACGGAGCCCGCGACCGGCATCGACATGTTCATCTTCGCCAGGTTGTGGACTATGGTCGTCATGTTGTGGTACGACGAACCCATCGTGCCCATGGTCCGGACGCTCGGGCGGATAGTCACGGGCGACACCATCATCTTGGAGACGATCAGCTTCGAGGGCGGGGCCGACCCTTTGCCCATGAATTCCACTATGTTGTCCGGGATCTGGCCGAATATCTCCTTGATCCGGTCGGGGAACAGGTGGGTGGAAATCCCGTCCGAGTCTTTCGCGCTGAAGCTGAAGTAGTCGTCTGGGTTCTTCTCTATCTTGGGGTGGACCGCCTCGCAGTACGGGCATATCTTGAGGCTCTGCCCGGGCACCGCCGCCATCAGCCGCAGTCGTCTCGATTTGGGCGCCTGCCTGAACTTGTCCATGTCCACCACCAGCTTCCCGCAGTTGAAGCAGGTGACCTTGAGCCACCTGCGTATCTCCGCGATCATGAGCGGCTGCTCGACCGTGGTCGACAGCGGCAGCAGCCCGGGGTGTCCGAGACACTTGTGCTTGTGGAGGCCGCACGTCCAACAACGGTAGCTGTAGTCTGTGGTCCCGAGACGGGCGTCGTAAACGCCCCCTCGCACTGGTATCTGGCCGTTGAACGACTCGTAACTCGTTATGTTGGCGACCGACGACGCCTTGTTGTCCTCGTCGCCCGAGAGCGAAAACTTCACGGCCACGATGTCGGAAATAGGGACGTTCGATCTTCCCCGATGTCTGACAAAATTCTTCCTCGCTGGCTGGTCTGACATCTCGGAAGCGGCCCCCCTTTTCTCGTCGCCGGTATATCGAAGCATTACTTTATTCAATTTTGTTTATACATTTAATTAGATTTTATGGGCTCGAAAAAATACGGTATAAAAATCGGCCGTCGCAAATTTAATGGGGGTTGCGGCCAGGGCCAGCCGGTCACGGGTCGAGACACGATCTGTAGATTTTGGCGGCCGAGTCCTCGGCGTTCTCGTAGGTTCGGATAATTACGCCCTTCGGCTGGAGTGGCTTGCCGGTCTTGGCCGACTTCTCCGCGTACTCCACGGTGAGCGGCTTTCCCACTATCTCCCTGGCGAATTCTGCGTTGCGTTTCAAGCATGCGTACAGTTTTTTTCTGCTCGCTATGGGCATGTTCGGGACGACCGTGAACGCGTCGTCGGCTGGGTCGTACTTGTCTCCGGCAACCTGCTCGGTGACTTTGCAGACCCATATTATCGCGCCTTTGTCCTTCCCCTTCCCCTCCACGAACCCGGTGATCGGGAACTCGTCGTCGAGTTTCGGCTTTATTTTCAGGACCCTCGGGCTGTGATAGTTCGAGTAGGAGAATTGGTACGGCTCCCAGTTTTTCCTCAACACCACGCCTTCGTAGCCCTCCGCCAGGAATTTGGCGAGGAGCGCGCGCACTTCGTCCATGCTCTGTACCGGGATGTTCTCGACCCGCACGATGTACTTGAACGAAAACTCGGAGAATATGGCGTCTAGGATCTGCTGGCGGTCCTCGCTCGCCAGGCTTACCGGCTTTGCCTGGGTTGAAGGGGACTCGGGCTGGATGTCCGCCCCTCGGCCGAGTCGGAAACAGTCGAACACGTAGTATTTAAGCGGGTCCGAGGGGTGGGCGTCCGGCGCGTCCCTGCGCGCCTGTCCGGAAATCCAGTTCAGGCTTTTCCCGTGGAGGTAGGCCTCGCCGTCCAGGTACAAATCGGGGTAGTCGCGGAACACTGGGGCGAGTTCGTCGCGTATGTGGTCATGTCCGCTGTACGTGTTCTGGGTGCGCCCCGAATACAGGTCGACCGCGGATTCTCCGTCCCTCCCCGCGCTCGCGTGCGCCACCAGCCTCACGCCGTTGAACTTCCGCTGGGCTACGATGCCGCGCGCGAAATCGGCCGCCGACAGCGTTCCTTCCCGGCTGGCCCCCTCTTTCTGGATCAGCATGGGGGGCGGCCGCGTCCCGGGTCTGGCCGGGCTCGACCGGTCCGCAGCCGCGCGGCCTGTTTCCCCCGGGCCGTTCTTCGAAATCGCCTGATGCGTTTTCATGTACCTGTTGTACAGGCCCAGCGCGTTCCTGATGGCCTGGGTCAGGGCGTTGGTCTCGTTGGATTTGCCGATATTCTTCCCGCGGTCGACCGCCGTGGTCTCCGCGCTCCTGTACTCCCCGTCTTCCAGTCTCGAGAGCACGTTCATGCGGGCGGAGTACTTCTCCGGCAGTCGGCCAGACAGATATTTTTTGGATATCCGCGCGGCGTCCCCGCGCTCGTCCAGCAACGTCACCACGATCTGCCAGGAATTCTTTTTCCCGCGGCCCGTGACCGACTCCACGGGGCTGAACTCTACTCTGGGGCCGACCACCGTCGCCGGTATGGTGCCGTCCGCCAAGGCCCCGCCGAAGTCCGCTATGTGCGTGTGGAACGAAGTCATGGCCCTTTATCACACACAAATAAAATTCAATTTGGGTTAAAGGGCGTCAACGGGCCCGCCCCCCTTCGCACAAATTGAAACCGCGGGCCTTGAATGTATAGCGACAGGACGCATGACGGACTTCGGCCAAACCAGCAAACATGCCAGAATCGACAAGATCATAGACGGGTACCACATCGAAATGGCCGAGACCAGGCGAAACGCGGACGACGATACCAACATAGAACTCGAGATCAGGATCAAAAATATCACGGTGGATATTTTCGAGAAGTTTCTGTCCAGTCTGTTCAACAAAGAGATAGAGGTCAAGGACCCGTTCCTCGTCCAGAGCGTCGAAGGAATGATCAACGGAAACAGGCAGTTCGAAAAACTCATACGCGAAATTGTCTACGTCGACTGCGTGCCGAGGTCGCAGGAGTACCGCATCAAGAAGCGGATAGGGAACTCGGTGCGGATGGACTACGGCATAGTGCCGTTCTCCATAAACCTGTCGGTGGAGGAATCCATGACGGAATTTTCGCTCGAGTCCTCCCCAGTGATCCGGGTGAAGAGTCGGCTGCGCTTCGCGTACCCCGCGGCCAACCCCGAATGGTACATAGACACGACTGTGGCCCAACAGCTGGTCGGGCGCGCCGTGAACAGGCTCCCGCACGCCGTGAACAGGATGTTCGGAAGGCCGGTCGAGCCCGAACACATGCTGGAGACCGTGGTGGGCTCGTTCAAGGACGACTTCAAGTACGAGATCGAGATCGAGCGGATCAACAAGCGCGAGAAGGATAACCTCAACAGCTACGACGTGCTGGACATGGTGCGGACGATATTCACCGTCTTCAACCCGAACTTCACCAAAGAGGCATTATACCAGAGCGAACTCGGGTTCGTTGCGACCCTCATCCACAGGGCGACCCCGCGGTGCGCCGTCGGGCTCAAGCGGCTCCTTCCCGCGGTGCGCTCGCTGAGCAGGAAGACGTACCGCAGCATATACCCCCCGCTCAGCTTCTACCTGACGGAGAAAGCGGACGGAATCAGGGGGCTGGCCGTGCTGCGCGCCGGCAACTGCTACGTGCTGGCGGACGATCTCTACGAGTTCAAGAAGCGCGGACACGACGGGGACGGCGCCAGCGTCGACGGCGACTCCGCGCGCGGCGACGGCGGGCCTGCGGGCTGTTCGCATTCCGCCCGCCTGTGCGACAGCAAGTCCACGACGGTTCTCGACGGCGAGTTCCTGCCCAAACTGAACAAGTTTCTGTCGTTCGACGTCATCGCGTTCAAGGGCGAAAACTTCACCCAGAAGACTTTCAGGGAGCGGCAGCGGGTCCTGGCGGCGGCGAGCGATCTCGTCCGCAACTACGGGCTGGACGTCGCCCCGAAGCGGTTCTACCAGCTGACCGACGAGGACTCCATGCGGGCGGCCTTCCACGAGCTGAGGCGGAAAATCGACGACGGCTCTCTGGGTTACGAGACGGACGGCGTCATACTGACGGAGCCGGGCAAGACGTACGTGGACACGGTGTCGTACAAGTGGAAAGACAAAGAGCACTCCACGATAGACTTTCTGGCCCGACGGTGCCCGGGCCGGATGGATGGGCGCCCGCCGTACGTCAAACGGCCTGGCTTCGACCTTTATTTCCTGTTCTCGGCCGCGTCTGCCAGTCAGATCGAGAAGCTGAAACTGGTCGAATGTCCTGGGTACAAGGACCTGTTCGCGGCCGACGCCGGGCAGGAGTACAGGCCCATCCAGTTCTCGCCGTCGACGAATCCGCGGGCGTACATGTACTACCACCCCGACACCCTGCCGAACGTCGACAACCTGGTGGTCGAGATGCGCTGCGACGAGGTGACGGCGGGGCCGCCCGAATGGCTGTTCGTCCGCGACCGCGAGGACAAGCTCAAAGACCGCGGCGGAATAGTGTACAACAACATCGCGGTCGCGGAAGAGACTTGGATGATGATACTGGAAGACTTCCCGTACGCAGACTTGTACGACCCCAAGACATCGTATTTCGCCACCACCAAGAGCATGGCGCACAAGGCGCACGCCGCCGCGTCCTCCGCCCTGAAGGCCAAAAAGATAATGGACTTCACGCACGCTGCCTGGGTGGTCGATCTGGGGGTGGGCCAGGGCCAGGACCTCAAAAGGTACATGGACGCCCAGGTCGGCAACTTGATCGGGGTCGACTGCGACAAAACGGCCCTGGTGACGCTGACCGAACGGAAATACAACATTCTCAGGCGGTTCAGGGACTGCTCTCCGCTCTCCGTGTCGCTGGTCTGCGGGGGCGCGGCCGACGCGGACATCGTGGACAAGATCCTGAACATCGGCCTGTCGGCGGACGGCGCGGACCTCGTCGTCAGCAACTACAGCATAAATTATTTCTGCTCGGACCTCAAGACGCTGCGGGCGTTCCTGGCCACGTGCTCGATACTCACCCGCCTGGGCGGGTCCTTGATAATCACGACGTTCTCGGGCCAGAAGATCATGTCCGAACTCGTCAACAGGGGGGTCGAACGCGGCCACAGCTGGGACCTGAAGGAGGACGGCGCGGTCAAGTTCTCGATCCGACGGCGGTTCGAGGAGAGCGTCCTGAGCCCCGCGGGCCAAGCAATCGACGTCATACTGCCGTTCTCCAACGGCGAGTACTACTCCGAGTACCTGGTGAACCCAGCCACCGTGCAGGAAATTCTGGGGGAGTTCGGCTTCGACAAGTCGGATTTCACGAACATGTCGGCGTTCGTCTCGGAGTTCAAGATAAAAAACCCCGGACTGGGGGAAAAATTGACGGAGCGCGATCTGGAATGGCTTTCCCTGCAGATCCAGATGACGTTCAAGAAGAACAGGAGGAAGGCCATCGTCAAGAAGCCCGTCAGACGGTTCGCCAAGAAACCGGAGTCGGACGGGGACAAGGGCGGGACGGCCAGTCGGACGGCCAGTCAGACGGCCAGTCGGACGGCCAGTCGTCCGACGAGAACCCGGGGAGTGGTCCGCAGGGCTAAAAAATAAAGTGGCCCGCTGGTTGCCGGCGCCCCTGGAAGTTCCGAAAAATAGAAGGGATCTGCCTGTCTTCAATCCTCGGCAGTTCCTGGTCCGCCCCGAATCCAGAACGCCCGTCGCAGTTGTTTTTTAGATCGTGCCAGGGTTGTCGTTCGAGCCGCGCCATTCGGCCCCGGCGGCCCCGTCGACCGCGGTGGCCCCCATCGCGTACCCGTCGAGCCCGTACTGCCCCCGCACCATCGACATGTCGGTGCCTTTCGGCCACGCCACGTACTCTGAGCCCATGCCGTCCAGGTTCTCGCCGCGCTCGACGTACTCGTCGCCCCGCTTGACCCAGTTGAATCTGGGGAACCCAGTGTAGCGTCGGAACCTCCGCGTGTACACCTCGCCCGTCTTGGGCCTGAGATAGCGGGTCCGGCCCGCGCTGTCGGTGTGCCGGAGGGCGTCCGACGGCTCGGCGACGAAATCGACGCCGTCGTATCGGTCGGGGACCAGGAAGTTGTCCTGCCACCGCTGCGGGGGGCGCCTGGTCGCCGCGTCCTGGTCGACGTTGATCTTGCGATCCAGCCGCTGGCCGACGGCGTCCGCCGTCCACACGCCAGGCTCAGACTGCGGAAACGGGCCAGACGCGAATTTTTCCTTCCCGGCGGAAATCGGGGGCGCCCGACGGCCCTGCCCAGCCCGATTCGCCCGGACGGACGGGTCGTTGAGGCGTCTGCCGATCGCCAGGGCCCGCTCTTTCGCCAGGTCGGCGGGATCCGCCCGCCGAGGGCGCCCGCGCGCCTTCTCCGAGTCGAGCGGCCTGTACGCGCCCGTGGCCCTGCCGAGGTCCGAGGCGTCGCCTCTGTCCATGTAGTCGAGGACCCTCCGGGCCAGCCTGCGTTCGGGGTTCTTGACGACGTAGGGGCCGCCGGGCGTCTGGCTGGACGGGTTGCCGGGCCGGCCGACCTCGGCGGTGTCCGCGGACACGGCGGCGGTGTCCGGGACGAACCGGTTCTCTTCGACCTCGTAGAGCGGGTTGGTGTTGAGGAACGACATGCCGGGCGGGTACAGACTGTCCGCCATGAACATAAGGTAGTGGTACGGCTCGTTCGCAGCCATGCCGTGGCCGAGCCGATCCTGGAACTCGTTGGCGATATTCATCCGGTCGTAGAAATACGCGGTGTTCAGCCGTTTCAACTCGTCCCACTGGGTGGCGCCAGACTTCAGCTTGCCCCGTTGGGCCATCGGATCCGATTCCAGTATCTCCTCGGCCCTTTCGTAGCTGAGCACCGAATCGGGGACGGCGTCGACGATGAAGTCCCGCGCCTCCCCGGGCCCAATCTTCGAACGGAATAGGTTCTGGAGGTATTCGACGTTTCTCCCGGACCGGAACAGGTCCAGGACTTTCTCCCTGAGTCGGATCGGGTTGAGCCGCTGGCGGAGCCGGTTGAAGACGCCGTAGCCGTCCGGCTGGTCCACGAACTCGTAATCGTACTCCGACGGATCGTGATCGTAGCTATCCTGGTTAAATGATTCCATGGATCGGCCTTATAACATCGCACATTTATACAAGTGGAATATAAATAAATAATAGGTATGTCGGAAGGCGCGCCCGTCTCCGAGCCGGTCGAACTCTTCAGGCCGCGCCGCGCGGACGCCCGCCAGCGCGACCGGGTGCTCACCGCCAAAGTGTCATACGGGATAGCCCTGTTCTGGCACGAGCCAGAGGCCGAAACTAACGAGGGGGGGAAATACAAGCCAGGCCGCATACGGGTGCTCCTGGTGCGCCGGCGGTACACGTACGCGTATATAGACTTCGTCTACGGGAGGTACGGCAAGAACGCCCGCAGTCTGGGGCGGCTCTTCAACGCGATGACCGCCGAGGAGCTGCTGACCGTCCGCACGTTCAACTTCGAGATGATGTGGAACGTGCTGTGGAAAGAGAAAGTACCCCGGTCAGTCCACTACTCGCGGGACGAGATATACATGAAGACCCACGCGAAATTTTCGTCCTACGTCATGCGGAGCTCCGCGACCATCCAGAACGTGATAGACAACACGGAATCCAAAGGAAACATACTCTGGGAAATTCCCAAGGGTCACAAGGATTTCAGCAGGGAAACCGACGTGATGTGCGCGGTGCGCGAGATGGAAGAAGAGACCGGGTTCTCCCCGGACACGTACAAAATTATCCCGTCGTTCATCCACGAGGTGAAATACGACCACAGGAAGACCAGGTACATACTTCGGTACTACGTGGCGGTACTGCACGAGGACCGGTCGCCGAAGTGCGACGACCGCGGGTTCGTCGCGGTCAAGGGCGGGTCGGGCCGCATGCTGAACGAGGTGAGCTCGATACGCTGGATGACGCTCAACGAAGTCAAATTCGTGGACGACAAGTCGTACCACTTGCACAAGACTCTCGCCCCGTTCTTCTCCTTCGCCAAGAAGTACGTAAAAAATAAGGTGCGGTTGCCGATGATCGAACCCGATTTCGAGGGCGGAAATCTTCCCCGCCCCCCTGGTAAATCCCGCAGATAGCGGCGCTCGCCCGACGGTTATTCCTTCTGGGCAGTCCCGTCTCGAAGTTTCTGGACGAGTTTGTACAGCTCGTCGCGGTTGGTATCGTCGCACTCGTCCGCCATGTCCTGGAGTTCGCCTTTGGCGTCGTCCGCCATCTCCTTGAATTCCTTGTCCTCGTCCTCGAGCCGTTTGTTGATCTCGTCGCGGAACTGTCGCATCACTACCGGGGTGGTCCGCGGGTGCCTGGCCTTGAACAGGAACACCAAATATTCGCTCTGATTCTTGAGGAAGTCGAGTCGGTCCTTAGGCTTGCCGCTGTATTTCACGTACCACTGGACATATTTTTTGAACGCCCTGTCGTTGTAGTCTTTCATGGTGACTATCCATTTCAGGACCAGCGGGAGACTGTACGCGAAGTCGGGAAATTGTTTCCGCATTTCGACCAGAAACGCGTCGGCGGTTGCCGAATCCGTCCGGTCGAAATCTTTCGCCTTCACGGCCGCCCATATCTGTTCCCCTTCCGCGATGATATCTTCGACGGTCGCCCTGCGGCCCTCCAGTCGAGCATCCCTAACAACGCTCATTTTAATTTGTTTTAATTTGTTTTACAACGAAAGTCTAATTAAAAAATATGCAGCGGGTCTGGCGGCGCGCTTTCATCACATCACCCAATTTTTCATGAGCACGGCGCTGTCCGCCGCGTCGTCTTCTCCGCCGTCGAAATATTCCACGTTGTCCGTCCGCGCCGGCGGCGATACGAAGCGGTCGAAATCAGCCCGATCGGCCGCTTTTGGTTCGACGAATTTGTCGAATTCGCTGTTGGAGTATTCTGGCTCGTACTCCTCGGCGGAATACTCCTCCTCGGAATCCTCCCCGCCCCGTCCGATTTTTTCGACGTAACTGTTGAAATTTACGGGGATAGTCGCGGCCGCTTCTGCGACAGAGGCCGCCGGCTCCGCGAAGTCGGACAAGTTTTTCGCCGTGAAGTCTGACATTTCTTTGCCCCCCTCGGTCGGTCCGGACGCCTCGGCCGGCGACGCGCTCTCGTGGGCATTGGGCGGATCCGTGATCGGAATGCTGGTCAACACCATCGCAACATCGTCGTCCACCGCTATCAAGGCGGCCGCCTTGGTTTCTTTCGCCGCGCCTGGCGAAATGCCTCCCCCGATGAATGTCTCGATGTACTTGGATGTTTCCCGGAGGAAATCTCTCATTTCGCCGTAGTCGACCGTTTCGCCGCCCCCAGCGAAACCGTCCCAAGAATATGCCTCGGGCCGATCAATTATATCGAATTCGCTCCAAGAATCGTCGGGATCCCCGAACGCCGTTTTGTACAGGTCATTGTAGTCCATCTCGTCCACTCAATGCCGCGGTTGTTCAACTGTGCGTTATTTATAACGGAAGATTTTTAGTTTCAATTCCAATTACGTTTCGGGCGGCCAGAAATTTCCGGCTATATGTCGAAGCACGAAGATCTGAACCTAGACGTGGGCAACACCCCCATCTTAAGGCGTTCTATGCGCAGACTGACTATGCCGTAGATCTGTTTCAACAGATCTATGTCGGTGATCTTGTCCAGGTCGATGTTTACCTCGCTCTGCTCTTTGTCCTCGTAGATGCAGCTGGGGTCTCCCCGCAGGAGTATGGTGCTCAGTATGCTCCGCTGGTTGCCTTCGGCCAGGAACTTGCCGTTTTTCTCGATGAATATTCGCATCTCCTCGGCAGAAAGTTCCATGGTTGTTTTACGTCTCGGTTCCAGTCAACAATTGGGCGAGTTGTCGCGGCAAAAAATATCGGCGGCTCGTCCGTTCGGGACGGCCTACTTCTTCTTGGCGTGCTGTATGGACGCCCACACGTTCTCGTGCGCGATCATCATGCCTTCGTTGAAAACCGAGGTCAGTTCGCGCGTGGCCTTGAGGAATGTGTACATGTTCTTCAGCAGCTCGGCGAACAGTAGCGCCGGGGGTATCAACGCTATGTCCGCGGTTTTTTTCTCGTGGACCGCGATGGGGGAAGATCTGGGGACGTTGACCGGACGTGTCCAGGTTCCAGACACGTCCCCGCCCTTCCTGGCCAGATTCAGCATGTTGACGATGCTCGACTGGGGAGTCGAGACCCCAGCGGGGGGTTTCGGCCCCCGCCAGGCGGGCGAAGGGGTTTCCCCTTTAGTCCCGACGTCCCCCGTCTCGATGGTTTCCGTCCGCTTCGAATCCCCGACCACGAGTATGTTCTCGAAGAACATGAGCCGCTTGAAAGCCTCCGCGTCCCCGTATATTTCGGCCCGCAGTCTGAGCTCGGCCTCCACCGTCGCCACCCAGTCGGCGACGTCGCGCGGCGACAGCTTCCCGGCAGTGTGGTACACCGGGCTTTTCTTGTCGCACGTCAGTATCATCCCGACGCACATCACCCGCTGCTGAAACGGGGGGTAGTCCACCGTGTGGATCCGCACGGCGATAGTCTGGTCTGTCGCGACCGTCTCCGCCTGGTCGGTGTTCAGCAGCGTCACCGTCATCGGGGCGTCGTCCGCCGATCCGGGAAAATCTCCTATCAGGAACTGGGATTTTCCCACCACGCGCACTCCGACGACGATGTCCCACGTCCCGTACACGATGACGTACGCGGTGAACTGCACGTGTATCCGCCCTTCCATGTCCAGCGTGTCGAGGACTATCTCGCAGCACGACACGGCATCGACCGACAGAATTTCGGAAATATAGCACCCCATGTAGCAAACCCCCTCGTACGTGTTCACTAGCTGACGCAGAACGTTGTCTTTTTTCCTGGCGCAGAAGTCGATGGTGTCTTTGATCCCCACCGTCACCTCGAACGCTTTTTTGATTTTCATCCCCGCGCAATGCTGTCTATACCTATTCAAAAAAGAATTCAATTGTGAAAAGGTCGGGCGATATCCATCTTATTCCGTCGCGGCGAATCAGTTGTCGGCGAAATACCTGTTGACTTCCTTGATCAGCGACGAGACCTCTTTCTCGTCGCCCGAAAATTTGTTCACGAATATTGTCGGCTTGGCGTGGAAGAAGTACGCTATGATCAGCACAACGAGCACGACGACGGCGATGATCGCAGTCCACGACTTCCACCAAACTGGTTTGCCTTCCGCGCGTTCTGCTCCTTGCTTGTCCGAACTGGTCTCCATTTCCGTTTATACAGATGCGTCTCTAAATTATGCCGAAAAAATTAATTTCGGGTTTAACGATTTCTATAGAATCAGCTCTTGCCTAAAGCTGGAAGCCCACCGCCGAAGCCGGAAGCTTACCCGCCGAAGCTGGAAGCTTACCCGCTAAAGCTGGAAGCCCACCGCCGAAGCTGGAAGCTTACCCGCTAAAGCTGGAAGCTTATCAGTTTATAAGCAGAGTGGCCGGGAGTTGGTCGTACGTCTGGGCATATTCTCCGCCGTTCGCCTGATTGAGCCATTTGGCTTCCTGTACAGCAGCGTCGCTCATTCCGCAGTCCACCGCGGGATAATCCACCCCCATCTGCTGCTTGATGATCACGTCGCGCCCAGCCTGTGTCGTTCGAGCCTGGAGATGGCGTTCGATGCTTGGATTCGACAAGTTGGGGTCGCTTCCGGCATTGGATCCGCCGAGTTGCCATTGAGGCGAATTCATTCCGTACAGGGGGTTGCCAGCCTGGACCATGGCCAGATTCTCTTTCTTGAACATCTTCCAGATTATCAGCACGGTCAGCACGATGATGACGACCAGCATAAGGACGAGAATCCATGATACCGTCTTAGGGTTCTTACTCACAATATCTGCGACACTTTCCATCGATGCACACCTGACTTATAAGAGGCGAGAAAAAAAAAGTCGAAAAATATGTATTTGTTCGCCGCCTCGAATCGGGAAGCCATCGGGTGAAGCTGGAAAGCTGCTCACTACGAGCTGTCGGGATTTGACATGTCCGGGGCTGGCTTGTTGTCGGGCTTCTGAACTGGGGTAGTCGGGGCGGCGGATTCGCTTGTGTCGTAGTCGTCGACGAAATCTGGGTTGCTCGTGACGTCCGTCGCGTAGGGGCCGATCCCGTAGTTCACGTACAGATAATCGTTGTACAGGTCTCGCTTCGCGTCGTGGGACACGGCGTCGGGCGATAATCCCTGCGCCATGTTCAACCCCAGAATCTCGTGCGCCGCCATCGGATCGACGTCGCCGGCCGAAGCCGAGCATGTCGCCTGGTTCGGGACGAATTTTTCTTTGCGGATGAAGTACACGATTTCAAGGATGAGGACAATGACCAAAACCATCAGAATGACGAGTGTCCATACTGGGTGGGCTTTGACAAAGTTCGGGAGTCTGTCCATTGTCGCTCGATATAAAACGCGGAAAAAAAATAATGGAAAAAATCAAATGGCGAGCTGGTTCGGGGGAGAACCTTCCAACCGTCCGATTAAAAAAGACGTATTGTAAACTTTTTCTGGTAGTTCTATAGGAGATGGCGTACGTACCCGTGCCGAGTTTGAGGGAGGAGCCGGATATCGGCGAACGGTCGATGGAATTCCTGGACGACGTATCGTCCAGGGAAGAGTTTCTCAGGTACCGCGTGGCCGTCCGCCGCGACCTGGCGACGAATTTTCGTATGCACGGCGAGCAGAAATTCGTGAGCGAGTTCCAGAATCCGCACACCCCGTTCACGAGATGTCTGCTCAATTGGTGGACGGGGACGGGAAAGACCAACACGGCGGTCAACGCCAGCCTGGAATTCCTCAGACACAAAGACAAGACGTGGCTGAAGCCGAGCATCTACGTGATCGGCTTCACCAAAGACCTGTTCATCGACAGCATGCTGATCCGTCCGGAGTTCGGATTCGTCACCCAGGCGGAGCTGGGGAAGCTCAGGATGCTCAGGCTCGCGCTGGCCCGCGGATCGATCGACGTCAACCACTACACCGCCTACATGGGGGCGCTGCGCAGGCGGATCACGGATCCGAGCCGCGGCGGGATGTACCAATTCTACGGGTTCAAAGAATTCGCCAACAGATTGTTCCGGGTCACGATGAGGGGGCTGGAGGAAGAGTTCAACATACACACGGTCTACACCGCGTCGGAGTCGCTGGAAGAGGCCAAGGTGCGGTTGGACGCGGCGATAGCGGGCGGGCTGGTGGCGATAAACGACGAGCTGGTCGAGAACATGCGCGGGTCGCTGATGATAGTCGACGAGATCCACAACACGTACAACATCAGGGAGAAGAACACGTACGGGATCGCCATCCAGTACGCGCTCAACAAGTTAGACGTGCGGGACGGGGAACTTTCGGTGCGGGCGTTGTTCTTGAGCGCCACGCCGATGACCGGCAGCGCCACGGAAATCGTCGACCTGCTCAACCTGCTGGTGCCGCAGTGGTACCTGACCGACGGAGGATACACCACCCCTCTCCGCCGGACCGACTTCTTCGACGAGCGGAACAACTTGCTCCCAGGCGCCCTCGGAGCCATAGGCAGATTGTCCATAGGCAGGGTGTCGTTCCTGTACGACACCAACAAAGCCTCGTATCCGGAAAGAATAATAGAGGGGGTCGAATTTCCGCAGATTCCGTACCTGCGGTTCACTTTGTGCGAGATGTCTCCGTACCACTACGAAGGATATCGGGACCTGCTGAAAACTGGGAAGGTTTCCGATAAAACTGGGAAGGTTTCCGATAAAACTGGGAAGGTTTCCGGGGATTTCAAAATTCCTCTCAACGCGTACAGCGTGTACGATATAGCGTTTCCCAGCGAGACCGGGGTGACTTTCAAGACGGAGGAGATAGTGGCCGGGCTGTCGAGGGCGAGCGAGAAATGGCTGACCAAGACCGGCGTCCGCATAGACTGGCGGCAGGAGGGCGAGCGCATCCCAGTTATTTCTGGCCCGTTCATCAAGCACATAGAGAAGTACTCGTCGAAATACGCGAAGATGATACAGGACGTCAAAAAATTCATCTCGACCAGGCCGGGCAAGATACTCATATACCACGACCGGGTCCAACTCTCCGGAGTCCTCTTCCTGGAGGAAATCCTGAAAGAATTCGGGGTAACCGAGTACGGGACAGAGGCCACCGACCACACGCTGTGCGCGGTGTGCGGCCACGCCCGCAAAGGCCACAAGCCGTCGGTCGGGGGGGCGGACGCGAATCCGCACGAGTTCCGGCCAGCCCAGTTCGTCTCTCTGCACTACGGGATAGACCACTCGACCATCCGCCAGAATCTCGAGAAGTTCGACTCTCCGGCCAACGTCGACGGGTACCTCTGCCGCGTGCTGCTGGGGGCGCGGATGATCCAAGAAGGCCATGATTTCACCGCGATCCGTCTCCAGCTCGTCCTCTCCTGTCCCACGGACATATCGACGCTCATCCAGCTGCTGGGACGCAGCGTCAGGGCCGGGTCCCACCTGATGCTGCCGCCGGAGGAACGCAACGTCCGGGTGAAAATATACGTCACGGTGCCGAAGATGCGGACGGCCGCCCGGACGGGCGAGGCGGCGGGGGAGTTGGCGTTCGAGCTGAATCGGTACGAGGTTAAAATGCGCGAATACGTGAAGATCCAGAAGATCAACCGGATCCTGTGGACGTACGCCGTGGACGCCTACGTCAACGAGCCGAAGATCGGGCCGTCGCTCGGGAAAGAGCCGACCCTGGAGGCGCTGCCGTTCAAGACCCCGATACGCCCGACAGACACCAAGTATTCGACGTACTTCGCGTACAACTACTCCAAGGAAGAAGTCGAAACCATTAAGTTCGTCATATGGTCCCTATTCCGCCGACAGAAGATATGGAGCTACGCGGACCTCCTCGGGGCCGTCAGGGACTCGAGCTTCAGCCTCGGGGTGGAGGAAGACAGCCGAAGATTCGGGGAGGAGAACTTCGCCCTGGCGCTCCGCCAGGCCATGCATTCGAAACTCGACAGGAAAATCGTGCAGATCGCGGGGGACGAGAATATGTTCGTGGTCGTCCCGATATCCGAGAAGGGGCCCGTCGTCGACATCGAGGTGTACGACAGGGATCAGCCCGACATCACTCCGATCTCCGTCAACATCAACGAGTACGTCGAGAACGTCCGCGCCTCGACCATGTTCGAGCGACAGCTGAGACGGGTGTGCGCCAGGTACGAGAGCGGGGAGAAGCCGGCGGAGTTCTCGCTGGTCGAGGAGGTGGACGAGTTTCACTACGGCCTGATGCGGCTGATCATCGCCGACGAGCCGCGGGTGAACGCGACGATGAAGGATGCCGGATATCCCAACGCCCTGAAATACATCAAATCCATGTACGAAGACTATAAATTCTTGCTCACGGCGGCCGTCGTGAAAGAGAGCGGCATACCGGCGGCCAGGACGGGCGGCGCCCGTCGGCCGTACGTGGGATATTTCACGCGCACCGACGTGTTGGTGTACAGCGGCAACGAGTGGCTGGAATATCCCAGAAGTATGCTGGCATACGGCCAACGATTCGACGAGAACGACAAGCTGGTCGGGTTCATCGACAAGAAAGACGGGCGGGGAAAATTCAAGGTGCGCAGGCCCCTCGACGTCGTCACGAAAGGAGTGAAGGATCTGCGGTCGGTGGACCGCGGAATCGTCTGCGGATCCCTGCCCAGGGACAAACAGGTCAACTATCTCCGGATGGTGTCGAAGCTGTTCCGCGACCCGGCCAAGGTGCTCGACGGGAGGGGCGGCGAGTCGCCGTCGGACGTCATCGGGGACTCGTCGACGGTGTGCACCAGGATATTCCAGGCCCTACTTTCGTTGGAGTTCAAGGAACGGAAGAAAGTCAAGGGCATGGAGAACGGAGTTCGGTTCGTGTACATGTTCAACGATCCCATGCCGTTGTTCACCGCCACCTGAGGCGGGGCGCCGACCCAGAGAACCCAATTTGAATTGTATTAAACTTATGTAGGGTACTTATACAGAGACACGAACATGGACAACTATCAGCCGTACGCCATCTACCTGATGGCGGAAAAGTTCGTCGGAGGCCGGGAGAAAACCACGGACGAAGATTTCAAGCTGACGCAGGATCAGTTCATCAACAAATTCGAATCCCAGGGATTTTACAAGATCGAGACGGCCGGGAAGTCCAGGCGGGCGACCGCCGCCGACTCTGGCCAAAGGCACCCGCGGATGCTGTTCCTGATCATATCGGAGACGGGCAGATATTTCAACAAGACCTCGGATTTCATCCGCCTCGTCCAGACGAACAAGTGGGACGAGGCCGCCGTGATAGTCCCCCGCAGTTTCTTCCTGAAAAAAAACTTCATGAGCAAAGTTCAGGAACTTTTCCGGGAAGGGAAGCGGGAAGGCCGACACCTCGGCGTGTATCCCTACGCGATATTCACGATCGAGATACCCAAGCATGAATCGGTGCCCAGGCATCGGGTGATGGATCGGGACGAAGTGCGGCAGCTTGTTGAATTCTACCACATCAGCAAGTCCGAGATCCCGACCATATACCACACGGATCCGCCCGTTGTGTGGTGCGGAGGTCGGCCGGGCGATTTCATCGCCATCGAGAGGGATTCTGAGGCGGCCGGCAAATCCCTCACCGTCAGGCTGGTCACGGAAGACTCCAGTCTCGGGGCTGACATGTACAGCAGAGTTCTGTAGGGTCCTGTAGGATTCCGCGGGATCCTCATTGTCCAATCCCGTGTCAATATTTTTTGTCACACGGATATCGCCCGCATCAGCGACTCGAGCTCTTCTTCCCTGAGTTTGTCCCGATAAGACGGTTCTTCGGGATAGTCGGCCGTGGCCAGTTGGTTCTGGATCTCCTCCAGGACATCCCGCTTGCTCGTCAGGAAATCTGGCACGCGGGTCACGCCGGCGAAGTACACGTCGAATACCTTCCAGGGGAGCACCCCGAACAACGTTCGGTCGTCGTCGCACGGGCCGTCGATGATATCCCACATCATGAACCGTCTCTTCCGCCTCACCGGGTCGAGGTGGCGGATGGTAAGATTTCCGCTCGAAATTCTGCGGAAGACCTCCGACAGATCGTCCTCGGAAAACTCTCCGACGTCGCACGGGCCGCTGTACACTTCCTCCGTCTTCTCGTCGAGAAACTCGTCCGCTTCGTGCAGCTTCCTGTATATCCCGCTGGCCCCGAGGAGCGACGGGCAGTGTTCCCACGCGGCCGCGCTCCCGTACGCGTTGTGGAACTCGTTGTTAAAATACACGTTGTCGAAATCCCAGTCGTCCAGCGAACAGACCCGGAGATTCACGTCGACGAATATTCCCTGGCGGACCGGGATGATAGCCAGCCCCATCAATACCTGGGCCAGATACTCGGACTTTATCGCCCCGTTGGCCACTCTGCTGAACGGGATCTTGATCTCCATCAAGGCCGTAAACATGGCGTTTTTGGCCCGACTTTCGCGCAGGCCCGATATGTCGGCGTCCCCAGCCCAGCCGAATGCGTTCGCGGGGCCGTCCCCGTTGCCGATTACCGCGTCGGCTGGGAAAGTTCCCGCGACGCTGCACAGCCCGTCTGGGCTGTAGTGGGAACCGTACGGGCCCTTGATACATTGGCTGGATCCTCTGAGGGTCGTCTCAAAGTACAACTCTATCACCCGCTCGCCCACCGGCTCGAACGTAGTTCCCCAGATACACGGGATTATCCCGGACATGTTCACGATCCGTCGTTTCTTGTTGACTACCGTGCGTACCGCGTTTTTGGATTTGAACATGCCGGCGTCGCTCCCGCCCACCGACTTCGCTATGAAGTCCAGCCAGGCCGCGTCGCGTTGGACGAAAGGCAGGGTGTTCTCTTCGAGATACGCCAGTATGTCGCTGTCTGTGACAAGCTCTGCGTTAGGGGGACATCCCACCCGCCCGCTCCGATCCCCGTCGGAAGTGGTCATTACTGTTGTTTCTGTCGTTTCTGTCGTTTCTGTCGTTTCTGTCATTATGTATACAGGTCCGCCGTTCAGTTATTCCTAATTCAACTGGTCGATTGGAACCGTCTGGCAAAATCTTCGAGTCTCACTGCCGTGGCCGAGTAGAATTCTTCGGTCTTGTATAAATGTTCACGCGCCGCATCTTCAATACCCGCGATCTTGGCCGCCGCGTCCCCGCCCTTCCCGATGATGACGGGCGAATGCGGGCGGATCACCGGTATCTCCAGAATATCCCCGCCCACGACGCCGTGGTCCTGTGGCCCGCGGCCGTCCCCGAAGTAGTCGGCGAATTCGCCGACCGTGTCGTAGATGTCCTCGACGGAGTGCGGCGTCGCCACTCTGGGAGGGACCACGAACGTGTCGCATCCGCCCCCGACGAATCGCTCGGCGTACCGCTCGGTCGCCGCCCGCAGGCCCTCGAACGCCGCCACCATCGGCCGGGCTATCGTCGACCCTATGCCCCCGGTCCGGTCGACGACGTCGTTGACAGTCACGAAAGTCCGCCCGCCGAACTCGTCCGCGCCCAGTCTGACCTCCTCCCGGAACCTGTCGATCTCGTAGTCGGCCCACCCCCCGACCACGAAGTCGCTCCCCCCTATCTTCACAGTGGTCTCGGCTATTTCGTCCGCCCCGTTTCCGCGCCCCATCACACCAGTCCGAATATAATATAATCGGTATACTTTAGGCGCATAATATTCCGGATATATTTTAACGGGTCTTTTGAAAAAGCGTCCTGTTGGATTATAAACACGGTTTATAAAGATGGCCATTCGTTTCCGCGGCGGACAGACGGCCCGTCGGGACAAGGCCGGCGGGGGCGACATATCGGACATATCGGAGGTGGTCGACACGGCGAAACTCGCCGGCGAATGCGTCGACGGCGGCGGGGTGTGCTCTTTCCCGCACGTTACGCAGTTGTTCGACCAGTTCGTGGAATCCGCGGGCGGTCGGAAGCCGCCCGGCGGGGCGGACAAGCGGCTCGTCGCGGTCAAGTCCGCGCTCGAGTGCGACACCGAGTCGTGCGTCTTGAATCACAAACGGTTCCAAGACTTCGTCGTGGGGGAGATGGGAGAGGACGGCCGCGCCATGCTGAAGGAAAATCTCGAGTCGCGGTTCAAGCCGGAGGGGCCGCGGGACACCAAGGCGTGGTTCAGCGACAAACACATAGACGCCACGCTGCGGATATGGGGGCAGGAATTCCCGTGTTTCTACCCGTACAGCTTCAACATGATCGATTTCGACTCGGCGGGCGGGAGCCTGGCGAAGTACTCCGCGGTTTCGGCGCTGGAGGGGAAAGCCCCGCTCCGCCTCCCGGGCGGCGGGCACGGCCGCGCCGGTGTAATTTTCAGGCCGTGCCGGTGTATGGGCTGCGTGCTGAACACGGACGTTTCGACCGGCCCGGGCAAACACTGGTTCAGCGTGTTCGTCGACTGTCGGGCGAGCGGCCAGGACGACTTCTGGACGGTGGAATACTTCAACTCCTCGGGGTCCAGGCCGCGGGCGGAGGTGGTCGTCTGGATGGAGCGGACCAAGAACCAGCTGACTTCGTACCGGGCGAACAAGCACGACAACTCGCTGGTGAAGACCGTGATCGCGTCGACGCACCGCCACCAGAACTCCGACAGCGAGTGCGGCCCGTATTCCCTGATTTATATTCGGAATCGGCTCGAAAGTGGGCCTGGCGGGTACGAATTCTTCAGGGCGAACCGGGTGGACGACAAAGTAATGTACGAGTTCCGCAAATACCTGTTCAGGAAATATTGAGCGGGAAACTCGCGCCGCCAATTAATTAGAGATACGAATAAATTTCCCCGTGCTTCATAAGATCAGAGATGGGAAATTTGTACGTGGCTACCTACGTGGCGCTGATTATTTTGGTCGTGGTGCTGATAATGGCGTACCTTCAGACGTACGCCAATAACTACCTGCCGACGAAGTGGCAGCGGTCGACACCGCTGTTCTCGTTTCCCGTTCCGGCCAAATGCGACGTTCCGGCCCCGAAGGAGGGACTCATTTCTACCTCCCCGCCGAACGCGCGGGACCGTTATACCCGAGGGTATGTCTAGAAGCATTTTGAGTTGCCGCGGACGGAGGGTCCGCCGAACTTCCGAGAACCGTGAACTTTTTTCGACGACAATTATACGACAGACCAAAATATGGCGGACGTCGGGGAACGCGAAAAATGTGGGGCGGGCTTCGCCGCGATCGTCGCGGCTGCGGTCGGCATAATACTCGTGATCGTCTACTTGATTGCCCTGGGGAAATCTCGGCGGGAGGATCGCGGGAAGGACGGGTTTCTGTACACCCCGAGATGCGAATTCGTGGACTACGGCGGGCATAACAGCCCGCATTATTTCCGCGTGCCCGAAGAGCCTGGCTTCCCGTGCCGCGGGATAACGAGCGGATCGATGCCGTCGATAGATCCGGCATTCTCTGGGAGCCTCCGCGCCTGCAATCCGTACTGCGGAGATCCGAGCGATTAAACTTTAATGGGATCCCTTATTTTTTCCGCTGTTTATATCGGCCATGCTCGAAGCGTCGGAAAAATTCTACCTCGTGACATTCTGGGCGTTCGTCATCGTGATCGTCGTGATGCTGGTGTGGTACGCGTATCCGCGCGCGGACAAAGCCAACATGGCCCAATGCGCGTCTCCGCTGGTCGTGGCGCCCACCCCGGAAACAATACTGCGGCCTCCTTCGATCGACGGCTCGCCGTGGCGCGGGGACCCGCCCAAATATTTCCCGCACGCGAAATGGAACGAGTTCGGGGACAACCCAGACATGTCCCTCGGGTACAAGGCCATGGGAATGGAATTCATGCTGGACAGGGAAGATGGGACTCACGGGGGGGACGAGTACGACGAGCGGAAGGCGACCAAACCGGACGATAAAATGCCCGCGATGTGGGTTGTCGACGAGATAGAGCCGGAATTGGCGCCCGATTACACGCCCTCCCTGACTATCGGCCCAGGGCTGGCCACCTTCGGCGACGAAGGATTCTAAAAATAAGGGGAGGGGGGAGGGGGCAAGCCTCCTTCGAACCCCGAACGCTTTGAAAAAATAAAGGGACTCGCTTCTACGCATCCAGCCCAGTTTCGAATTCCCAGGCAGTCCTGTTTCCCAATTCGATGACCTTCATGACGCGGACGATGTCGGTGGCCCAGATGGACACGCCGGGAAACGGCTTCTCCCCCATTTTTTCGAGGCATTCGGCCTGCTCGGCCCTGAGTTTACCCAGCTTGGCCAGACGCCTGTTGTACGAGCTCGTCAGGGTCTCCCGCTCGGTCAGGTCCAGCAGATAGTCGTAGCTGGCCCGACTGTTCACGCGCGCCAGGTCTGTCCCGAACGCCCTGCGTTCGATCGTATCGACCGGCGCGTACTTGGGGGAGTTCACGAATCCCTTGTCGATCTTCAGGAATCCGAGCCGCTCGAGTTCCCGCGCCGCCTTCTCCTCGTCCTCGATCGCCGAGACGCGAATCTTCCCGGCCCTGGACAACTCCACGTACCGGCAAATCTCCTCCTCCAGTTTTATCTGGGCGTCCAGTATAATTATGCGCCTTTCCAGGCGTTTCTTGTACATGTCTCTGCGGAACGGGAACCAGTACATCAGCGCCGCCAGGTACGACCGGTTGAACTCCATCACGCCGCCGGTTGCCGACACGTAGTTCAGCTTCGGCGTGATGGTCTTCTTCAGATTCTTGATCAGGTTGAAAATGCCGTCGAATTCGGGGGTGGAGTACTTGGCGTTTATCGCCTCCCAGGCGCCCGGCATCAGCTCGATGTGGACGTCGACGTTGGTCTCGCCGCTGAAGTCGCTGATCGAGCGGATGTAGACCTCTCTGTCCTTCTTGGGCGGCTTCTTGGCGACCTTCTTGGTCTCCTTCTGGTTCTCGCACCACGGCTCCAGGCTGTCGACGAATTTCTGCACGGTCACCCACATCGGGAGCTCGTCGACCACCAACGTGTTGGTCTTCTCGCTGTACGCGCATTTGCCGACGCTGTAGTCGACGCCGCGGACTCGCCGGATATCGCCCGCGAAATTGTCCGCCGCGATCGGCAGCGCGTCCGACCGCCCGAACCGTTCGCACAGCTCTTCCTCCATCTCCTCCACCAGGGCCAGCGCGTTGTCGCCGTCTTCCGCCACGGTGTCGGCCAGATCCCTGAGCCGCTCGGGCAGATCGTCCCCTGGCTTGGCGGAGAACATGAGCAGGACTATCTCGGCCAGGAATACCGCGTTTCTGGCGAACGACAGGTGATTCCACCCCTCCGCTGGGATCTTGAGGTACTCGAGCAGGACCATCGGCAGGACTGGCACGTAGTGCACCGGCTCCACGCGCTCGCCGTCGTCGAAGTTGTACTCTAGGATGTATTTGTCGTCGCGGGGCAGCATCGCCTCGACGAACGGGGAGGCCAGCCTCACGGCGATGTACCTCGGGGACCCCGCGTCGTCTCCGCGCCTGGTCCCCAGCACCCCCTCCCCGATGAAATACGGGAAGAGCTTGCCGCCCGGCCCCCGGTACGCCATGTTGATTATCGTCCCGTTGAGCGACGCGTCCCCGTGGTGGTACGCCATCTTGTCCGCCACGTATCCCCCGAACTGGAACACTTTCTTGGACTTCGCCGAAGTCTTGAACGCCTGGATCCCGCCGGCCAGTATCTTGCGGCGGGACTTGTTCAGCCCGTCGACGCAGTGCGGGATTTTCCGCTGTATGTCGTCGAGCTTGTAGGCCACCGTCTCCAGGTTCAGGATGTCCGACACTGGGTACACCCTGTTCTTCTTCAGCTCCTCGATGTAGCTCCTCGCCGGGAACATAAGCCCGGCGCGGAGAATTTCTTTCCGCGCGGCGGTTTCCTTGCCGAAGAACACTTGGAACAGCGCTTCGTCGGCCTCCCGCGTCGTCACGGTGTACACCCGGTCCCGGAACGTTTGGAACATCTCCCGGATCTCCGGGGGCTTGTGCGACGCCAGCCCTTTGTAATACTTGGGATGGAACAGCTTGAACACGTCGTCGTCGTACACTCCGCGCTCGTCCAGCCACTCTTTGGCCTCCTCCTCGTATATGAACTCCACCGGCGGCTCGCCCTTCGGGAACAGCCTGACCACCGGCGTTATGAACCGCCGCACAAATCCATTCCTGACCAGGTTCGGCCAGAATTTGTATATGTACGCCAGGAACAGCGGCTGGATCTTGCCGCAGCCGTCGAGGTCTTGGTCGACGCATATGATGAGACCGCCGTAGTTCAGCGCGTCCATCTCGTCGGCGGTCTCGTAGGCGCTGTCGAAATCCAGGCCGAGGGCCTGGCACAGCGCCACGAACCGCTCGTGATCCTTCAGTTTCTCCGTGCTGACGAGTATTTTCCCGTTGTCCCCGTCGATCTCCGTGACGTTCTTGAGGGCGTTCATGACGACGCCCTGGAGCGAGATCATGCCGTACCGGTCGAACGACGGGAACGGCAGGTCGGATGTGCTGGATTCGCCGCTGGATGCGGCGGACGCCGCGCCGCACCCTCTCGCCTTTGGGGCCGCCCTCTTCCTGGTTCGCTTGGCTGGGGCCTTCTTGTCGGGGGCGGAGGAATCCGGACGGCCGCCCAGCCCTATCCGGAGGAAGCCCATGGCGCTGTCGCCCTCGGCGACCAGAAGATAGCTGTTGTTGCCGATGGTTTCGGCCCTCGTGTACTTCTTGATGTTCGCCGCTTTGCCGCCTTTCCGCTTCCTGCTCAGGATGACCACGGCGATGGTCTCCACGAGACCGTTCATGGCGGCGGCGTTGCCGCGGCCCAGCGCGAATTCCTTGAGAATTTTGTCCGCGATCTGCACTTCGTCCTTCCGCTGGCCAGTCCAGCGGGCCCCGGGAACGGAGCCGCTGAAAACCATGGAAACGCAAGACATGGCGTCTAACAAGTTCACAGTCTTCGTTTTATCCTTGGACATGCTTTTGAGCTTGGTTTTCACCTTGTCCGCTATCGTCTTCCGGATGTGGTTCACGTGCGTCCCGCGGACCGTGGCGACCCCGTTGACGACAGAGAAGTGCTCGAATTTCTTGCGCTTCGCCGAGACGTCGAACGCGACGTCCCACGAGTTGCTGCCGGCGATCCATTTTATACTCACTGGCGTGCTTCCCTTGGAAATAATCCCGAACAGGTCCGCGGACGATGTTATGGGGATTCTCTCGCCGTTGTACGTCACGGACACAGTTTCGCCGACGTACGCGGCCGATTGGCACAGCCTCAGCCTGATCCAGGCCTCGAAATCCTTCACGTCGGCCTGGCGGTCGTCCCCGTATCCCAGCTCGGCGTACGCGGGGACGAACGACACGACGGTGCGCTGGCTGAAATCGAGGTCCGATGTTTTCCTGCTCTTGTCCGTTATTTCAGCTGGCAGCGTCGTCTTTTTCCGGTTCTTCCACGTCTGGGCGTAGATGCGGGAGCCGTCGCACGTCGTGACGTTGAAGACGTTCGAATATAGGTTGACTATCTTGGCGCCCAGCCCGTTCGTACCTCCTTTGACACAATTATCTGGCTTGTCCATGTTCGTGCCGGAGAACGGGCGGGAGAACGCTACTTCTGGGTTGTACACGACCCGCCCGGCTTCCTCGCTGGCCTCCTCGTGTTCGAAAATCGGGATTCCCTCGCCGTCGTTGTGGATGGCGAATTTGTTGCCGTCGAACGTTATGTCTATGTTCTGGACGCGGAGGGACTTGGAGTATCCTTCGCAGGCTTTTTTATGGTCGGTGGCGTTGACGATGCTCTCGTCCCATATCTTGAATAGGGCGGGGGTGTGCGGCGCGTCGATCTTGCGCAACTCGTAACGGTCTACGAACGGTTCGGTGTTCGGGACGTCTGGGATTTCGAATAAACCCTGTAGTTCTGGAATTTCAACGCGCTCGGATGGACCGGCCCACATCTCCTTGTCTCGGATGTGGTCGTCCGTCTTTTTGAGCGCCATTAGTCCGGGGATCGCCATTATGCCTATAGCTTAGTTAGATCGGGATTCAAATTCGACGCAAAAAATAATAGAGGGGCGGCGCTCGTTTAAATGCTGAACTTGGTCATCCAATCCTTCATTTTCATCAGTGTATCGTAGCAGAAATTAACTCTGTCAGTCATCGCCAACAGGTCGACAACGACGTAATTATCCTCTGCTGGCGCGATTTCTGCTGGCGCGATTTCTGCTGGCGCTGTCGCTGGCTCGATTTCTACCGGCGCTGTCGGTGTCGTCGTCGCTGACCGCGCGGTCGCTATGATCGCTCCGGCGGCTATCGCAACCCCGGCAGCAATTGCTGCTCCAACGACTTTTGATGCTGGCTCTTCGGCGGGCTCTTCGGCGGGCTCTTCGGCGGGCTTTTCGGCGGGCTCTTCGGCGGGCTCTTTGACAGGCTCTTCGGCGGGCTCTGGGGCCGCCGCTACCGGCGCTATTGCTTCCGCGGGTGCTAAATTGTCCATTTCCGAAGAACTTATTCTCGTTGCTGGTCCAATATACCTATTGATATCATGGATATTTTTTTGCGTGAAAATTGAATTTCCAGACAAGTAATTTGAACAGGTCGAAATGATTGCGGATTACATTTACTCAATGTCGGAAGTAACCAGGAATAATGTTATAATTGTGAGCGGATACGAAGATACATATTTTGAATTGGCCTCTGGTAGTTTCGGACTTCCGTAGTTTTGGTATATGTTGGTGTTGGCATGTATATTAAATGTTTTTTCCGTCAATTTTAACCTTTGTCAAAATCTTTATTGTAAATATAACATCTGAAGATACGTTATCGCATGGAGTGGAAAACCCAGTTTAATAATCCCCTATATTCCGACGATAATTTGGCCAACTTGATCACGCTGGAAAAGTTGTATAAATCGCCGGATGTCATCCAGGCCAACTCATCGATAGTCGACTTGGCTTGCAAACATTACCAAAAATATGAACGGAATTTCATGGTCAGGATAGTGGCGCAGGATATACTGCTTAGATTTCTCTCGGCGAAGGTTTCCGATTCGAAATCGATCAATGCGGCGCTTTCAATAGCCAGAAAATTAGAATCCCAGCACGAGGCCGTGTACGGACCAAAAATAACAACAAGCACGAAATATGAACTCGACATACTTTCAACGCTAAACTGGATGTGTTTGCGGCCCAACCGCGTGACGTTGTTCGGGGCGTTGTGCGACGCGACCAGGCCAGGGAAGCACGTGTTCTTTCACGGGATAGAACTATTCGAAAACACATTCAACGACACTTCGCTCAGTCGGTTCAGCACGCTGCACTTAGCTATCACTGTTTTGGCGTTATCCTGCCTAAATTATCGTGTTCGGGTTCACTTACCTAAATGGGTTGATTTGGGGCCATGGCGGGCTTCGGCTAGATACATACTCGAAAGGCTGGAACAAAATCGGAAGCGAAAAAACATTCTTGGACTGTGTCAGTTTGCCCTCTGCTCTCCTCAGATGTACGGCAGGAAAAAGAAAAACAAAATAGTGAAAATCTGGCAAAGTATACCGAAAATTCATGGCTAGCGGAAAGCCTCCAGCTTTAGCGGAAAGCCTCCGGCTTTAGCGGAAAGCCTCCAGCTTTAGCGGAAAGCCTAACGGAAAGCCTCCGGCTTTAGCGGAAAGCTTTATGGCGTTATGTAGTTCGTGAGACGGTCGATGACTCTGCGGAATCGCATGGGTATGCGTATGCGGTTTTTTGCGATGATGATCTCTGTGCCAGTCGTCGAAGTGATCAGGCCCGCCGCGAAAGCCGTGACGTCCACGTCGGGGTTGAGGCGGAACGTCGTCGCGGCAAGACCGCCGGAGCCCACGGTGTGCCCTTCGGCGCGGTTGACCCAGGTGTCGAGGACTGGGTCGACGATCGGGCCCGCCTGGAACGAGGTGAACCCTCGGATGAATATCCGGTCGTCTTGATTCAGGTTGTGGTTGACGGCGACCGCGTGGCCGTTCTGCGTGGTGAACTGCAAGAACAGGTTCGCACCCACCACGACGGCGTCCGCCCGCACCTGGTAGAACACGTCGGGGGGGAATTCTATCGGACGGTAGGGGTCTCGGAACACCATGGTCAGCCCGTTGATATCGTTGATCGGGGTGCTGAACACGTACTTGCTCCCGCCGGCGATCGGGGTCAACAGGATGCGGTCTGGGCCGTTCGTGCTCCCCTCGTATTCCGTCGCGGTGAATTCGAAGTGGTGCTGGGCGCCCTCGTCGTCGGAGAACGACTGCGGGATTTGCGACATGTCCATCGTGATGCGTTGTCCGTACGGGAGCTGCGAGAGCGGCGCCATGATGTTGCCGGCGGGAGGCGCGGCCGCGTTAGGCACCAGCCGCGGGATGTTGAAATCCGTCTGCGGGTTGTTAGTCTGGTACTCGATGTCGTTTATGAGCGGGATGTAGAACGGCATGACTTCGGCCTCGATCACGGTGTTCACAGTGTCGCCGACGCCGATGCTCTGGTCCCCGGTCTTCCCGCTGATGTTGAAATTAAACGTATACTGGCCGATTTCGGTCTTAGACATGTCCACTTTCTCGGCCGAGTCGAACACCATGTAGTGGTCGCTGACCCCGTAGACTTCGTGCGGGCACGGCCTGCTCTTGTCCACGTGATCGTTACACGCCAGCGATCGGCTGGCGAACATTTCGCGCTTCAGCGCCTCGTGCATGTCGAGCGTGCCCGGGGTTCGTTTTTTCGCCACGCGCCTTTCCATGGTTTCAATAAGATACGTATATAAACCTTTAAAAAGGTTTGCGAAAAATATCGTCGCGGAAATTGGCGCGGCCGACCGAATGGGGCGGGCATTCGGTCGCGGTTGGCTGAAACGGCAAAGCGCGAAAATTGATTGTTTGCTGTCGTAAATACAGAGTGGATCGGGCGGTAATTGAATATCAGGCGAGCATATTATATTCGCCATGAATACACGACAACCAATGGGGAAAACTAATACTGACGCGCTGATAACACAGTGCTGTAAAAAACTCGGCGTGGTATCCATCGCCAAGCAGGATAAGAACATACATCAGGGCAGATTCATCGTGCTCAGCGTGATTTCGCTCATGATATACTGCGCCGTTGTCGTGGTGGCAGTCGTCATATACGCCAACCAGAAGCATTACTCTTACGAGTGCGAGGAGGAGGGCAAACTGGTGAGTGAAATCGGCGACAAATACATAATAGGAATATGTAAATGCAAGAAGCAAGAATATTTCAGCGGAGAAATGTATGTCCAGCGGAACATTTCAAAACAATATTGTCTTCCGGTCGAACCCTACAAACAATATTTCACCGATATATTTCCGTTGTGTTTATTGGCTGCAGATTCAAGAATTCAGAGTTGTTCGTATAACGGGGTTTCATTTAGTTGTATAATATTAAATCGATTAAACCCATCGGTTGATTGTAATAACGATATTATGGTCATCGGCTATAATTGTGAAAGTTTAGGGATATGTACGCCAATCGGATATTATTATGCTCTCAAGAACTCAATAAGTCCTGGCGGTGGTTTACGGGACGATGTATTCAAATTCAACGTCACGGTCAACAATTTGCCTGTTTCTTGCTGCGGGTTCAACTCAGTTGACGGCGAAAAAAGTATCATGGTGCTGGTGTCTTACATCGGGGGCGCCCTGGCGATCACACATTTCGTGGTGAAACAGGTGGCCGATACGGTGGTCAGAAAACAAGTATGCAAGTGGAAAAGGCAGCAGATTGAGCCGATGCTCGAACCGGTGGCCCCTGCCGACTACCGCTCGGACAACGACTACACCAACGGGCCGTAGCTCGCCCAGCCTATTTTTTGGCCGTTGAGAAGCCGGTCTTCGTTCCGCCGTAGTACTCGACGGCGCCGTGTTCCAGCATCCAGCGATTCACGCTGTTCTCGACCAGCAAAGTCCCGACGTTTTTGTCCCAGATCGTCGCGAGAGGCCTCCCGTACTTGTCATTCTTGGAGAACAAGACGTTCACGATTTTGCCGCCTATTCGATCTCTCAACGCGTCGCGCGATTTCGCCGCCTCCGCCTTCTCGCGCCCCAGGTCGGACGGCGTGCGCGTAATGCCGTTGGCTGTATGTTTCGGCTTCATCTCTGGGGCGTCGATCCCGAGGAGCCGGACGCTGAACTGAGGGTACTCCGCGCCCCATCTGAACCGCACCCGGACCGTATCGCCGTCGTACACGTCCACGACCTTGGCCAGGCGTCGCACACCGTTGAAGCTGAAATCGGTGGTTTTCTCGAGATGTTTGAGTTTGCGGGAGGCGCAACAGAGATTGCCCATCTTATCGGCAGGCGATAAACATTCAATTCTGCGGGCTGGGTGGTCTGGGAGACCGCCGCGGGCTAAAAAATTTGGAAATTTCGGCATAGTTCTAGTCGAAGTTGCCCCACCAGTCCCGATTCTCCTGCTCGTCGAGCTCTTCCCTGAAGTATTTGTTGACTATGCTCGTGCGGGACAGGGAGCCGACGTCCGCGCGGCCCTTGTAGTCGGTCCGACCGCGGTTCGCCAGTTTCTCGTTGACGTCCAGCACGTCGACGACTTCGTCCCCTGGCTCGCCGGACGAAGTCCAACCTGGGGTCGGCTCTATATCTGGCTGGTGGTACGGGTTGGGCCACGGGAGCGGCTCGTCCGTCAGCCGTCTGGTGTGGCCGTAGTACATCATGTCGTCGTAATGGGGTATGTCTTCGTCGGCCGTCCGTCCCAGGCCGACCTCAACGGGGCTGATGGCGCCCTTGTACGACGCGGGAGCCGCTCGTCCGCCGGCGGAAGACGCCGCGGCCGGGCCGACCCCGCGCCCCCCGCCTTCGAAGTCGGAGGAAGGGACGAAAGTCTCGACCGACGGCTCGGCGGGAGTCGCGCGGACCTCCTGGTATTTTTTCACGCGGTAGTGTGTAAGGTTCATGTAAGCGCTGATCACCAACAGGTTCGATATCAGGCTGATCACGATGATGGCCTGCGACAGCGTGTCGGACATGATAATCACGACGATCATGATGATGATCGTGATCGCCAGGAAAATCTTCTGATGATCGATGATGTGTTCTTCTTTCGACTTCATCGCCTATATAGCGTTCGAAAAAAAGTCGGGATATTTTCATATTTTCGGCGAAACCAGTTCGGGAATTATATTCAATCATCGCCCGACAGTTCTTCGGCGAGACTCATCGGCCTTTGGCCGGGCTGGTGAGGCTGCGCGTCGCCCCCCAGTTCCCCGGGCTGGCTTTTTTCCTTCCCCTTCCCCACTTGCATGCCCTCCAATATCCCCTCGTCGATTTTCTTGCGCATCTTATTTTTCTTGCGTTTTTCTCTCTTCTTCTCGGATTTGGTCATGGACGTTCGTTCCTCGGGTGGAGTCGGTTCGACCGACTCCGCGGCGGGCTCCTCCGCCGACTCCTCCCCCGCGTACCCGGAGGGCGCGGCCTTCTTCTTGTCCTCTATGCGTTTGGTCATGGTGGACATGTTCTTGTCCACCTCCGCGAACAGCGTTTTCATGGTGGGATCCTGCGCGTGTTCCTTGGCCTGTTTCCTGTAGAAGTCAATGATCTTGCGGAATTGCCCCATCAGCGAGGGCGAGGCCTTGGTCTCCATGGCAACGTCGGTCACGAAATTTTCCATGATGATGGTCGGGTTTCCGGTGGCCAGGAAGTCTCGGTTGTAGTCGGTGAAGTTGTTCTTCAGCAGGTGAACGGAGTCCAGGATTTTGTCGAACGCCGCGTCGCAGCGCGGCACCATCGATTTCACCGAGCCGAGACTGTCCTGGACTATCCCCACGAACTCGTTGATGTTGTAGTCTGGCGCAGTCACTATCTCGTACATTTTGTACGAGATGGTGTAGGCTTTGGACAAGATCAACATCATGTAGACGCGACTCTGACTGGTCCTGTCGAGTTGGTTGTACATAAATTTCACGTCGATTTCCAGGTCCTCGAACGGGGTGATAGTCCCCACCATGGTCCTGGTCAGGAATATGTCCCGCAGCTTGTTTTTGTCCCCCAGAAAATTTTTGTAGTCGACTAGGTTGCTGCAGGTCTGGATGATAGTCTTCACGATGTACGATTCCTTGCAGACGAAGTACACTTCGCCGAAGCCCGTGTGAAGATCCTGCGGGCAGTTGAAGAACGCGACGTCGACGTACTCGGACAGGTCGGGGGCGCGGAACGTCAGGGCGAACTCGTTCTCCAGCCTGTCGACGTACTCCTCCAACGATTTCTGCTCGTCGGGAAACATGCTCATCATGGCGGACTTGCTGATCGTCTTCATCAGCCCGATGTATTTCGCGGCAGTCTGTTCGATATCTTTGTACTTGGGCCAGACGATCGTGAGATCGCATTTGTCGGGTTTGCTGGAACCGGTGAGCATGTCCTGGAACGCCTCGACGACCTCCTGGTTGTCGAGCGTCTTGATTTTCTTGATTTTCCGCTGTACCTTAACTCTGCTCATTTCGTGCTTATAATATTACCTGGATTTCTATGTTCAAAAAGAAAACGGTTCTGGGGGTGGATTGTCGGCCAGACATTACTCTTCGTCGAGTATCGCGTAGTCGACGTAGTTATCCAGCAAACTGTTGAGCGCGTCGATATAATCGCTCCTCCGGTCGTTGTTGACCTGCGTGTAAATCTTCTTCAGCACGCCGAACATCATGTTGGCTATCTGCGTGTCCTCGTCGTCGAGGGTCCTCGTCTTCACCTCGCCGATGAAGGCCCGCCCATCCAACAACTCGTCTACGTTGTTGTCGCGGATATTGGTCTCGTACTTGGTCAGATAGGGGCCCACCACGTTCATCACAGACAGCGGGTTGATCCGCATCAAAGTGTACAGGCGGGATTTATTCCGGTCTATTTCTATGAACTCCGGGAATTTTTTCGAGTCTTTCCAGATTGCGTTGTACAGCTCTTTGAATTCGCCGTTGAAAATGTCCACTATTTCGTTCTTCTCGCTCATAGCGACCAAACACTCGTTGCCCGTAAGTTATTGCATTGATGTCACACTTGTTCAAAAAAGAATCGCTGGGTCGGGCTGGTTGAAAGCGGCACTGCCCTTTCGTCCGACAAGGGCTAAAGAGGCGCAGCCCCTTCGTTCAGTTGTTTTTCGAGACTTGTGTACAGCTCGAAACATTTGTGGACTACTCCGGCGACCACCTTCCGGAGTTCCTCCGCCGGGACTCCGGCTCGCACCACCAACTCCACCTTCTTCCCCTTGCATTGGTAGCCCACGAATTCGACCTCCGCGTATTCGTCGTAAATCGATTTTCGGAGCAGGTTTCCGATGGTATGAGTCTCGTCCGGCACGTCCAAGGTAAGAACCGACCCGGTTTCTGTTTTCGTCGTCAGGTATTTGCCGGCGGTGTCGAGAAGACTGAGGACGTACTGGATCCGCGCCTTGATGTTCCGGCACGCGTCGACGCACACCATCCTTCCAGTGACTCCCTTCTCCATGTCGCGAGGAACCGCCGGAAGGATTGTGGTTAGACGATGGACGCGCGGATTACTGAGCAGAGTACTCTGTTTGTACCCACTCCAATCGCCCAGCATCATTTCGGCGGGAAGGCCTGTCGCCGCACTTTCTGCCGCACTTTCTGCCGCACTTTCTGCCGCACTTTCTGCCGCACTTTCTGCTGCGCTTGTCGCCGCACTTTCCGTCTCCAGTACGTCAAGCTCTTCTCTGAATTTCGGCCAGCTGGCGAGATGTTTCTCCATGTTTCCTATCAGGACACGTTCCCATCGTTCGGCGTTGACCCGGTCACCCCCCAGTATGATCCCGTACCTCGTCATGATATCGGGATACTCTTCCCTGTCCAGCGGAATGCAGGTGCATAGGCGGCCCACCGCGAACGATATGTCATCTTTCCCCACGCCTTTGACAATTTTTATGTTGTCCACGTGGATTTCCTTCCTGGGCTGGATGATCGCCAACTCGAAGGCGGGGTCGAACAGCGGGTACTTGAGCTCGCCCTTCGTCACGCCGTCCACGGTCATGTCCCCGGCGTACAGAATCTTGGGTATGTGGGAGACGTTCGCGAAGTGAATCGAAAAACCTATCCGTTTGACTATATCCTCGGATATGTGCGGGACCAACGGTATCAGTCGCAGCCGACGGTAAATGTAGTGATCGTTGACGAATTTTTCGGTGGTCCTGGTCACGTCGAACGAATATTTCTCCGATTCCCCGCCAGCGATACCCCGTGAAGACATGTGGAGGCAGTGGCCGGTCATCTCGTCCGCCAGCACTCTGCAGATGGCGTTGGCGGCAGCCGTGGAACATCCGACCAGATCGAACGATATCTTTTCCTGCACCAGCGCCGGCTTGTCCAACCCGTACACGTCTTTATACGCCGGGAGCAATGATTCGTCCAAGTCGATAGTTTGAGCCGTGAAATTTATTATTTTAGCCATAATATGACGACAGGACTCCTATACATTAACTGTCTATTTTTCCAATTCAAAATTAAAGGATAATTTCCGATTTGTTCATATTGTTCGCATCATTATACGATGGCCCAAAGGCATTTCATGTTCGTGAAGACGCAGGGGGAGGGGGCGAATAAGATCCTCCCCCTGCTCCGATGGATCAAGCGAGCCGCCCCCGCCATCAAACAATTCGGGTTCAGGCTCAAGGTCGTGCCGATCAACGAGAACACCAAGCGGCGGCTGGCCCCGACCCTCGACAACCTGAAGATCGCCAGACTGCCGACGCTGATCATCTCGATGTCGGCCGACGACGAGACCGTCGCGCTCACCGGAACCCGCAAAATATACGAATTCTACACGGAACTGATCGAGGCGGCCAAGGCCGACGCCAGGGGGGGAAATAACTCCGGCGGCAGAGTCAGACGGGGGGGAGGCCCCCGCGGCGGGACGGGCAGACCCCCCAAAACCGTCGAGGACGAGAACCTGGAAGACACCAGGGAGCTTCTCCTGTCCCGATACGGGCTTTTCGACCCCGACGACGGCCCAGAGGAGGCCATCGGCGAAGGCGGAGAAAAAGAGATGCTCCAGCAGTACGCGACTTCCATGAAGGATCGGAAAGACCGGCAGCAGAAAGTCATAGCCAGGCACACTGGTCTGGCCGACGACGCCGGAGACGAGGACGAGCAATTCACCCAACCAGCGAACAGTAGACATCAGGACGAGTCTGTGCGATATATCCCGAAAACCAAGCCGAGGCAGGACAACGTCTCGGCCAGCTCGGGAACGGACGATCGCATAGGAATAGACGAAGACATGCTGAAAAATGCTAAACGGAGGAATGGGGGCGAATTCAACCCGCTCGACGACGAGATGGAACGGGCCCTGTGGTCCAAAAATGGCGGCGACTTCTGAACACGCGTCCGTACCACAATTTTATTTTTATTTCACTCCGGTTTTTCATGCAGCAGGTCGGACAATTCCATCCTGTTCCGCACCAACACCGCTTTCAGTTCGCCGGACGGGCCGAGGAGCCGTTTGGCCGCCGCCGCCGGAGTCTTCAGCAACTGGCCCAGCATGCTCTGGCTACCCATTATATCTGCGTTCTCCGGCATGCCGTTCTCTCCAGGCCAGGGCTGCTTGTCCAGCGCCAACTGCACGCTTTTGGCCAGCATCGGCGGCAGGACCATCGTCACCGGCTTTATCTTCCAGCCCATATCTTCGTGCACGAGGGCGTTTTGCGGCTCGTCGCTCGGGTGGGCGGACGATGGGCCGCGGGGGTACACGTCCGCGTCCCCGATTCGGGAGCCGCCGCCTGGGAGGTAGCACGTTATGTTTTCCGGGTGGGCGGGGTCGCTGTATATGATCGTGGCCAGGCCCAGTATTATCTGGACCGTGGCCTCGTCTGGGTGGATGTTGATGAACGGCTCCATGGTGTTGTAGACCATCCCGCAAGTGATGTGGTCGAGCGACTCGCGGCCGAACACGTTGATGGTGATGTTTATCGTGGTGTTGACGCTGGCGCCCCTGGCGTCTATCCGTATCGGCGCGAGCTCGCCGCCGGGAGACGACGGCAGGACCCCTTTCCGTCTGTCGTCCTCCTTTATCAGCGTGTACAGACGCTCCATCCCGTCTATCCCGTTGCGGATGTTCGGCGCTATCTTACATCGCGTGCGGATGTGCCTGTACATGTGCGTAAGTTTCGTGAAAGTTCTTCCGCAGTATCTACAGGTGTTTACCGGGGGGTTGGGACACGCGGGACAGGGCGGAGTATCCGCGGGTTTCGGGGGGTCGCCCGGTTCTGATTCGTTCGGGATCGGGCCGACGTCCCGCGGGGTCGACTCTGCCGCCGACCCCGCCGGCGCTGCTGCGACCACCAGTTCCCTGGAATCCCGACAGCGGGGTCGGCCGCGCGGTTTGGCAAATGCTGGGACGCATTTTCTTTTGGCATTCTGGTGCCGTCTCAGTTGAGACGGATAGTTGAACACTTTGCCGCATAATTTACATGTTCTGTCTGGTTTTTCCATGGCGCTTTGCGCACTCGGCCTATAATATACGCCCGTCTGGGTTTAAATAAGGGGGCTCTGCCCCCTTTAACCCCACTGTAAATAAGGGGGCTCTGCCCCCTTTAACCCCATTGTAAATAAGGGGGCTCTGCCCCCTTTAACCTGGCCGCCCGCGACGCAAAAAATATGTTGCATGGTGGCTGCGCGGCGCAGCCCTGGCATACTGGCGCCTTATTTTCCGTCCCACGGGTGAACGCACTTCTGGAATTTATCGCTCCAGACGTAGCCGGCCGCGGGGTAGCAGCCGTGGCTGTCTTTCGTGCCGCCAGTCGGCGCGGTCGCCGACTCTTCCCAGGGGCGGACACACTTCTGCAGGGACTCGTCCCACGTGTACCCAGCCGTGCCGACGCAGCCGTGCTTGTCCTTATCGCCCCCGAAAATCTGGTCCCGATTGTACCAAAGGAGGATCAGGATGATCACAACCAGCAAAACCGCTATCACAACGTTCGACTCTCCGTCAAATCCTCCAATCATTTTTCCCCGTCTTATCTAATGCGACCCGAAAATTCCCTGGGATAATTATATCGAATTGGTGTCATTTGAATTTTTATCCGTTTGACAATACGGGACAAAATGGGAGACGATACGGCAATATCTCCGACGCACCTGGATGGGGCCCTTCTGTCTCTGGCCGAAGTGGACCGGTGCGACCGCGGCAAAATGATCGACCAGTTGACGCGGGCTTACATGTACTGGATAGTTCAGGACGTGGAGCACAACTTCAAAGGCGAGACCCGCGAAATACTCGCGAATAACATTTCGCGGGCCGCGAGGAAAGCCATACGCGACATGGCCGAAGAAAACTGCGTTCTCGACGCGCTCATGTACAAAGTGTGCAGAACTGCGGAATACTTTTACAGCGACGTTTATGTCTCGGTCCTGCCCGACATGGAACTGTTGTTCACCGTGAAAAAAAACATGCTGCCATTGCCGTTATAGCGCGGCTAATCCGCCGCAACCGACGTCCGTCCGAGTATTTCAGCAGCAGCAAAACAATCTCTTCTTGGCGAACGTATAGATGCCCTTGCTCGCCGCGATGAGGTTGTCGACGAACGATTCCGCGACGGTCTCGAGGAGTTTGTAGACCTCGGCCGCGACGGCCTCTTCTACGCCCGAGTCGCCGATGATCTGCCCGGCCAGCCAGATGGCCACCTGGCGTTTGTCTTCCTTGACAAGCTCGAACGCTTTGGCTATTTTTTCCACGTACTCCATGGACTTGACGAGCGTCTCCGTGAACAGTCCGCTCGCGGTGGACACCGTGTCGACGAGCTTGGCCTTGAAGCTCTCGAGCCATTTCGCCTGATCCGCCTTGAATTTATCCAGGATCGTCAGGCAATCCTTGGCGAAATCCGTAATATCGGCCGAAACTTCTTCAATCTCAGTCATTGTCACCACACTTATTAACAGCGCACAAAAAAAACATCGACCATTATATCTCGGAACATTTGAAGAACGTCCAGAAATTGGGATAGATAGTTACACTTTTGAAAGTGCGTTCAACTAGGATAAGGGTGGCCATGTCTCAAAGCTTACCGGCTTCGTCAGCCTCGCCGGCCTCGCCAGCCTCGCCGGCCTCGCCAAAGCTAGAGCGTACAGGGTCAGTGTCCACTTCGCACTACACCGAACAACAGCTCAAATTCCTGAGGGTCAAACATTCCGCCCCGCTGAAAAACATGTATTTCGAGGACGAACGGAAGATATTCGAACCATTCACCCACGACGAATTGCTGGGGATCATGGACGTCTCCGAAAGCCCGCACGACAAGGAAAAACACAAACTCCCCGTCGTGTTCGGGGATTTGACCAAGCGGCTGCCGTACCGCGTGAAAGTCTGCCTGCTGGAGACGACCAACGGGGACAAGATCGGGCTGAAAATTCCGATGCACATCGGACAGCGGAAGCTCTTGATATCCGAGGTGCAGTTCCTGTCGCAGCTGATCGACGGCAAGCCGCTCCACGAGCGCGCGGACGTCGTGGTGTACGCGGGGGCGGCCCCGAGCATACACACGCCGTTCCTCGGCGAACTGTTCCCGCGGCTGAAATTCTTCCTGTACGATCCGGCCAGGTTCGCCATCCGCGACACCGCCAAGATCAAAATATTCCAGTCGCTGTTCACGGACGACATCGCGGAAAGCTACAGGGACAAAAAAGTGGCCTTCATATCAGACATCCGGTCCGGGTCGTCGACCGACGACAATTTCGACGATACCGTCGAGGAAAACATGCGGATGCAAGAGCGGTGGGTCAAAATCATGAGGCCGGTGGCGTCCCTGCTGAAGTTCAGGCTTCCGTACTCCGCAGACGGCGTCGCGAAGGACATGAAATATCTGGACGGCACCTGTTTTCTCCAGGACTGGGCGCCCCGCGCCACGACAGAGCTGCGCCTGTACGTGACGGACCCCGACTCCGAGAAGTTGTACGATTCTCTCGACTACGAGGAAAAATTATTCTACCACAACATAATTTCCAGGTCGTGGGAATTTTACCCCCACGATTTTCCGATCGGCTTCGTCTACGGCGTCGACCACTGCTTCGACTGCGCGCTGGAAATACACATCTGGCGAGAATTTATCAGGAACTGTCGGCCGGAGGTCGACGAGGATTACTACGACGAGGCGACAGCAGACCTGATGAATAAATCGTCCAGGATAATACACAAAGACCTCAAATTGTTTCACCACGGCATAGACCCAGATGTACCCATGTTCGACAAGGTCCAGAAACTACTGCCAGAGCTACACATGTACTTCATCAGCAAGCAGGGGTAAAGTCGTGCGCCGCTATTTTTTGGCGTTGTCGCGGGCCGCGTTTCAATATTGTGGATCATTATTTCGATATTATTTCGGCGGTACGCAATCGCCGCGGGATAATATGCGTATCGTCGTACACTATTTCGACAAAATCAACGCGGGTTTCATAATCTGGCGGCAGAATTTCCGCGGGTTGGGGTCGGGATGACGGGCCGGCTAACGACGGCCGTAGTACTTTTCGCGTATCTGTTCGCGGTAGCATCCGACGTCGGTGGTTTTGTTCACCGGGCCCACTATGGTCTTGGAACAGTAGAACATGGTGTAATAGTACGTCGGCTCGTTTTTGAACGTGTCGTGGATGGTCTGGTCGATCGAATCGGTCTCGATCATGTCCACGAGGTCGCTGTGCGTCGCCCGCTTCTGTTTCACCATGGCCTGGTACAGGCCGAGTATGACGTCCGATCGCGTTACGGCAGGCCCGCGGTTCGGGTTCACGTTCTCGCCCCCCGCGATGCCGAATATCTCGCGCTCCTCGGCGCTCGGCTCCACCCCTATGAATATTTTGTCCTCGAATCGGCGGACAATCCTATCGACGTCCTCGCGGTCCATCCGTTATTGTCGGCCGCGATAATTTTCCGCCCGGCACAATTCCAACTACCCAACCACTTTTTAAATGGACGGCCGACGTCGAATACGCGACGCCATAATTCTATTGAATATAAGCGGCATCATTATACACGAAGATGACCGAACACATGGCCGAAAATCAACCCCCCAATAAACCAGACCCCGAACCATTACCGTTGACCGCCCACGGGGACGGGTCGCGCGGCGCCCGTCCGTCCTCGGAGGAGCGACTCCCGCGTCCCGAAAGACATCAGGCCGACCACAGCAAGGCCGAGAAATTTTTCGAGTCGTTTGTCATACCGGCCGAAGACGCGACGTCAGAATCGATATCCAAGTATCTCACATCCGTCCACGAAACGTACAGCGAGAATATCAACTACGCGAGGGTCGGGTACAGGATGTTCAACGAGGTCATCCCGGGGTTCAAGAATTCCGACCTACCCCCAGAAAAAAAGTCCGAGAAAATCAACGAGGTGAAGACCGCGTACAGGAACGAAATTGTCTACTACATGTTCATCCACGACCACCCCAACCCCTTCCTGCTCACCATCCCGTACAGCGCGATCCTGAAGCATCACGACAAGATCCAGGACATACTCGACGTGTACCGGACCAAGTTTTGGACGTTCAACCTCGGGCACAACATGAAACCCCGACAAAAAAACCGCGACGACTGAGCGGCGTCGCCATATTCAGCGCCCAGCCACTTCAAACGGGATGAAAACATTGTTTTCGTCGAAATATGTGAACATTTTTTCGAAACGGTCGGATGTGGGCGCGCCCGCGTAGATCAACACGCCGATACAACTCGCGGAGTCCTTCCGGGCCCGGTTGTGCTTGTTGTAAAACGCCGACAGGATCAGGTCCAACATCGCCGGGTGCAGGTCTGGCAACTCCACGGCCAGCTTGTCGCCGTGCGTGAGGTCGTCCCAGATGCGCCGCACTATTTCCTTGGCTATGACGTGGAACGGCGGGGGGGGCTGGGAAGATTCTCCGGCCGCCTCGGGATCTCTGCACGACTCCGCAATTTCCGGTATCCAGGCGGTCGCGGACACCTTGCGATAGCCCAGTTTGTCTTTGATCTGCACGACCGCGGGGACCCTGTCCTCGCCCATCACGAACACGACCCGCGGATTGAACACCGCGGTCAGCCTGTAGAGCGCTACGTTGAACCGAGTCAGCCGCCGTTCGGTCGGCGGGGCTGGGTCTGATTTACATCGGATCAGCATTTTGCTGACCGTGTACAGGGCGTATTCTTCTTCCGGCGGGTTCGTCATGGAATTCAACACCCTTCTGGTCATTTCTGGCACCGAGGTCATGTCGAACTCGTACTTTTCGACGAGAGCCCCGAAATATCGGATAAATAAATCCAACCGCGGGTCGGTGGCGTTGTACGCCCGCAGCATCATGTATTTGTCGGCCACGAATTTCACCTTGTGGTTTTGCTGGAATATCGACCACAGGTCATCGAACAATTCGGCGGCAGATTCTTTTCTCATGTGCTGGGTGCAGTCTTTGAACGCCCGCTCTAACCATTGCTTGGTGGCATACTGACACCTACAAGATTTGATGAATTTCGACACGACCTTCATCGTAGGTTCGCCCCATTTATTTTTCAGCTCGGGGGGCCACCACGGCTCTATGCGTTTACTGACAAAACCGATCTCCATCGCTCATTATACGTGTCAGTTGTTCAATTTTCACACGTCGCGTCGGCCGTTTCAAACTCCGCGGATATATAAGCATGCGACAAAAAATGCAAACAACTCAGTTGTACTGCAGAAAGGACACTCGCCCAATTCTACGTACTATCCAGGAAACGCCACGTGGAGGCGGTTTGCTTGTTTCCCATTCCCCGATGCGCGTTATGGTTCTTCATAACCCGCATCTCGTAACCAGACTAAATCTGATCACACTACTTGCCAATCCTAGCCGATGATTGCGCCGTTCATAGCGCAAGCCAGCCTTACCCACGGAGCGATGTCGATCCACTGCAGCAGCGAATCATCCAGGCATGAATACATGTCTGGGTAATACTCCGTCCAAACGTCGAAAGTGGCCCTGCAATACGCGATATCCACGTCTGCGAGTCTGAATCCGATGTCTTCGTCCTTGATTGTGTCTAGATACTGGTCGAATATGTTGTCGTCCTTGTTCATGACCAGATACATCAGCGTCAGATACTCGATCAACACCTTGCGATCGTCGTCGAGATTCAGCATCAGTACGACTTTGGCGCACACCCGATCATAGTGGGCGGCGATCAAGTCGATCGGCTTTTTATAGACACCCAGTTTCTTGTTCCTCATCGCCTTGTCCCAGTCTGGTATGGTTCCTGGCTGGTATGGTTCGACCGGGCTTGATTCTGATCCGCTGGGCGATCCTGTACACCTCGGACTGTTCTTCACGCTCTGCTCGTCGAAATCTTCGCCCTTCATATCCCACGGCGACCTCGGCAGTTCGCCGAAGACATCGCCGAAGACATCGTCGGATTCTTCCAGATGGTTTTTGTCGGCCTTGGCTGCCGCGTCCAGCGCCGTGTTCGCCTCGGTTGGACATACGTATCGACACGATCCGTTGAGACCGTGGGAACACTGTGTGCCGTAATGGCACATGGTCGTCGTCTTCTTGTCACACATCTGCTGTCTCAACGCGTTGCAATACTCCAAACTACCCTCGGGGTGATGATATGGACAATCAGACCCGCGTTTGCACTTTCCATCAAGTGCAAACTTACAAACGATCACGGCTCGGCGCGTGTTACCGTTTCTCTTCATTTCAGTGCGTTTCATTTCGACGATTCACAATACTTTACTCAACCAACAATTCAATCAACAACTCAATCAGCTTAGATAAACTACTGTCTACCGAATTACTACCCAAAAAATTCAATTTTCACGGTTTCCGTATCGGCTCTGCGGTACGCGGTTAAGATGGTCGCCAGCGGCTATGGCCGTTAAACGGCGCTGAACAGGGAGATTATTCGCTCGTAGTTGGGCGCGGCGGGCGTTATGCGCTTGCTTTCGAATGGGATATCCCAGCCGTCGATGTCCAAATCGACGGCGGAATGTTTCCTGAGCCACGCCTGGATGTGTTCGCATTTGCGTCGGCGCAATTCCGACGCGAACCTGACTGGACGGCCCACATATTCTTCGTCGATGCTCACGACGCGGCCGTTGATCAGGATGAAGTTTCTGTCCGCCAGATCGCCCACGCCGAATACCCAGCGGGCCAGCAGCGCCCGCACGTAGTCTTTCATCTGCTCGTCGCTGAGCGTGAACGGGGTTATTATCATGCCGTCCGGGTGGGATTCCGCCCCGGTCTTCGTCCAATCCACCACGCGAGTAGCCGGCCACAATTTACTCCTGCGGGTGGTATATTTGAGCCGGTCCCTGGGAATCGCCGACTCACTCACCAGGAACGGGTGCGCGACAGTCCGGTCGATTTGGTTTCGGAGTCCGAGCGGGACAGAATCCCACCGGTTCGGAATCATCCGCACTACTTTTTGGTCGACGAAGAGCAGACCGTTGTTCTTTTTCCAGTCGAGAAATGCCATCGTATTGGTCGCGTTAGACTCTTGGAGCGGTCCTTTAACCACGACAAATTTGTTTTCGACTTTGTCCGCGGCGAAATACACGTCCGTCTTCGCTCGGCTCGTCGTGAGTTGGATGCGTTCGACGAATTCGTAGTCGGTCTCGAGCATCGCAGACTTATTCCTGACACAACACACATTCAAAACCGAAAAAATACGCGTTCGGGGCTTCAAGGCCCCTCCGGGTTTATCCCCGCTTGCATCGCCGTATGTTGGCAGTCTCGTAGAATAATTTGTACTCTTCCACGGTATGATCGCTCACCGGGTATACTCTGGCCCCGTCGGTGTAGAAAAGTTCTTTTTTGGCGGCCCCCCACCGGCCAGCTTTGGTGTGGACATCTCTTATGAAATAGTCCAAATCTAGGGTATCGCCAGCTATGTTGCTTTTCCAACACACTTGTGTTTTTCGCTTCCTCCTGGGTTTAGCTTTAGCCTTTCCTTTTCCTTTTCCTTTTCCGCTGTCGCCGCTGTCGCCGCTGTCGTCGCTGTCGCTGTCGCCGCTGTCGCCGCTGTCGCCGCTGTCGCTGTCGCCGCTGTCGCCGCTGTCGCCGCTGTCGCTATCGCTGTCGCCGCTGTCGCTATCGCTGTCGCCGCTGTCGCTATCGCTGTCGCTATCGCTGTCGCTGTCGCTGATAAAATTCTCGAACTCGACGCCAAGCACGACCGAAGCCAGGAGTATCATCCACACGCAAAACGACTCCTTCATGTGTTTCATCTCGCGGTGCCATTTCCTGGCCAACGATATAAATCGTCCCGGCACGTAATCCAGCAGTATCTCGAATATTTTTTCGATCGGCTTTGTCCAAGTCCGTTCGCGAACAGTCCATTCGCGGGTGACCAGCGCTTGCGCGTACCAGATGGCCATCCAATCCTGCGAATCCAGCGCGGACCAGAGCCGATCGGCCAACGCGTCGAATTCGAGCCGGTTGATCTTCTCGGCGACGGCCCTACGATACAGTCCGAACACGCCCGGAAACTCCGACTCCGAACACAAGACGATAAGCGCGGGGTTGGTGATCGCCCGCAGATGCGACGCCATCCGGACTTTCTTGGCCCCGCAGAGCGTCGTCACCAGCCGAGTGATCATGAATTCGGAGCTTTCCGGATCCTTGTCGCGGAAATTCATCAGCTGATCGACCTCGTTCCATATCTCGAGCGCCCCCACCCCGATGTCTTCGACGTACGTGACCATCAAACGATGTACGAAATTCGTGCCGATTGCTTTAATTCTGGTCATATCGGCCTGCGACGGCTTGCCTTTCTCTGCAGAGACGCACGCGTACTTGAACAGGTCCAACTCGCCGGCGCAGTACAGCGCCTTCTTGACCATCCCCCGCCGGATGTATTTCTGGAGCCCGGATTTCAGCTCGTCCACCGCGTACCCGTTCCACGATTTCTCGTGCCTGAACGCGATGGACATGTTGATCGAAATCGGGTTTTTAAAGACCGTCAGCGCCCCGGGATCGAGCTGGGACACGTTGGCAGTGCGGCCGCTCCAGGCCAGTCTGCCCGGATTCATCCAGTTCCAGCCTATCTTCTTCGTCCTCCGCGAGGAGGAGATCCGCGCCCTCAACTCGGGCGTCGTTTTCGAGGGCGCCGCCAGCGCGGCGGCCGTCTTCGACGCCAGAACGGCAGCCCGCGCCGAACGCGACTCCGCCCCCGATTTATGTTTTCGGCCGCTCATCTAACGCGCCACTTCATACCATGCCCCCGAGCTTCAAATCTTCGGAAATTGAATGCTAGGGATTATTGTTATCAGTTCGCGGCCCAGACAGAACATGCTATCCGACAGCGACGACGAACATATCGACCCGATCGAGTACACGCCGAACTGCCTGGGAAAATATGCGGGCCGCGCCGAGGAACACACAAAAAAGTACGAATACCCCAGCAAAATATGCAGACATGGCGAAAAATGCGGTCGGAAAAACACGAAGGAGGGATGTCCGTTCTTGCATCTGGATTTTCTGCCGGCCCCACTGGCGGAAATAATGTTCAGGCACGCGAGGCGCGGAAATTGGACGGTCTGCACCACGTTATTCTGCAACGGCCATTGCGCCCGCGGGGCGTGTCTGACCCGCGCTATCCGCGAGTGGGATTCGTCGAAAGCCGGGGCCTGCTCGACGGACCGGGTGGTTGTCGAGCTGGTCAAAACGGATATGGCCGTCGCGGTAAGCTTGTCGCAGAAGCTCGCCAGGCTCGTGGCGGACATCGATTATAAACTCGGCTAAAAATATGGTCGGCGCGCGGATGTCCGCGCCGAATAGTGCGTTTTTTACGTCTGCCGCGGTGGACGGATACTTTCTACTTGTTCCCGAATCGGAGCTGGAAGAAAATGCTGATTATCGAGAGTAATGTGTATATGATGGCTTTGACCATCTGCGGCGTCACGTAAAGATTGTGGAGCCTGAAACCTATGGGGTTCACCTTACAGTGGTACACGAACGACTCCAGTTCCCGCAGGATGTTGTTGAACATGTTCACGCCGGCCGAGTCGTACGTCTCGCGGATAGGGAACCGTCCGCGGATCTCGTTGAGGAACCGGAAGTTGAACCGGGACGAACTGTAGACCAGGGACGCGAACGACAGCACGTAGATCACGAACCCCAGCAGCACCACCGAGATGAATATGTACGCGAGCTGCCCGATCTCCTCGACGTCCATCTGGATGGCCCTGAACGTGAATCCCACGGAGGCGATCGCGCAGACCGCCACCGACCAGAACGCCAGCCGCCAGAATCGGCGGCTGAGTCCGTCGGCGAATGCCGACAGTTTCTGCCGGTGCCCCGTGATATAGTCGAAATCCGTGTAACTCTTCGAAAGCGTGTCGTCGAAGAATTTCTGTATCAGCACGTGGATTTTCTTGATCTTGTGTTCCATCAGGACCATCGCCATCGCGAAGATGGCGTACCACGGGAGCGCGACCATGCAGACCACGAAGGCCCACACGAATCGGTTCGCCAGCATGGCTGCGCCCCACCCGACGTTGTCGAAGTGCGGAATATACATAAGATAGCCTTCAACGACGGTCAGGAGCGAGCACAAGACGGAGGCCAGTATTATGTACGCGAAGGTGGATTTTCCCAGCCGCCGGACTTCGTCTTCTCCGAGGCCGTTCAGCAACTCTTTCAGGGTCCCGCGCGGGTGGACTGGGGGACGCAGCGACGTGGATTCTATCTCGATGTCGATGTCGAATCCGTCGATGTCGCGGAACGGAAGATAAAACGGCTGGACTTGGTCGTTGACGAACTTGAGGGTGGGGACTCCGGCGATCCAGTATATAGTCATCAGCACCAGCCACGCCCCGACGACGTAGTACCATATCTCGTATTCGCTGATGTCTCGCCAGGATGTGTCCAGGTTGCTGTAGTTGTTGACGAGATAGTAGTCGCCGTAGAAGTACGCCCCGAGCGCGACCAGCGTCAGCGCGGACGCCAACAGCACACTTTTGACGAGCACGTGGCGGGCGCCGTTCCACCTGAGGCCGACCACCCGCAGCAGATAATAGAGCGGGCCCAGGCCTCGGACCCCTTTGCCTTCCTTCTCGAACTCGTTGATGAAGAATTCGATATTGGGCGTTCCTTGCTCGATCATCTCCATACTTATTAATAAACGTGTATAATTTTTCGGCAAAGAATTGAATTCGCGCGACTAAGATAAGACATGGAAGAATTTGCCGCTAGGGGGGCGCTGGACGGCGTCTGTTCGGGGTGGCTGGATATATTCCGGGGAGGCCGCGTGCGGGATCTGCTCGATTCCGCGCTGACGGACATACTGCCGGACGTCGACCGCCTCGCGCCCGAGCCCGACAAGATATTCGAGGCGTTCCGATACTTCCAGCCGGAAAAAACCAGAGTGGTGATCGTGGGGCAAGACCCGTACCCGAAGGCCGGCGACGCCGTTGGGCTGTGTTTCTCGAGCCGCGGCCGGCCGCCCAGTTCACTCCGCAACGTGTTCAGGTGCCTGAAAAAATCGGGCCTCGTCGACCCGATCCCAGTCTTCTCCAGCGTTCGGCACTGGGCATTCCAGGGCGTGCTGATGGTAAACGCGATCCTCACGACGGTCGTGGGCAGGTCCAAGGCCCACGTCGACCGCTGGCAGCGGCCCGAGGGATCCGCGGTGGGGGCGATACTCGCGGAGCTGGACACCCGCGTCCCAGGGATAATTTACCTGCTCTGGGGCAGGGACGCGCGGAGTTACGCGGCGGGCTCCGATCGATCCGCGGCGGGCCAGCCGGTATTCCTCCACTGGTCGCACCCGTCCCCGCAGGCCGACATGCGACTGCCCGCGGGCTCGCGTTTCGAGGACTGCCCGCATTTCCTGAAAGCCAACGAGTTGCTCGGCGGACGGGGCAAGCGGCCCGTCGAGTGGAGCGCGTGGGCACCCACGCGGGTGTTCACCGACGGCGCGTGTTCCGGCAACGGGACGCGGTCTGCGTCGGCGCGGTTCGGCCTGATCTTCACGTCTGGACCGCTGGCGGGCTCGAAAATCCAGGGCCTGGTTCCTGGCCGAGGCCTGCGACTGGAACGCGACGCGCTGCAATGCTCGGCCGACGAGATGCCGCCCACCAACAATCGCGCCGAATATCTGGCGGTGTGCGCGGCGCTGCTGGCGCACAAACTCACCGAGTCTCGCGGCAAACTCACCATATACAGCGATTCGCGGCTGGTCATCAAGACCCTGACCGAGTGGTACCCCAGAAGGAAGGCGGCGGGCACAGAGGAGGAGCTGAAAAATCTGGACCTGGTGGGCATTGCCGTCCAACTGATCGAGGAAATACGCGCGTCCCGTCCCAACCTCCAGGCGGATATGCCGGAAGGCGCCGCCACGGTGCGGTTCATACACGTCCACTCGCACGAGAAAGAGCCGGAACGGGGCTCCGAGGCGTATTTCGCGTGGGCCGGCAACAACGCGGCCGACACGCTGGCCACCACCGCCACCTGTCTGAAAGTAAGCGGTTCCGCCGTGCTGACTAATATGTTCAAATTTTCCGTCTGATTCGGGCCGAATCGGCAGATTTAACCCAAAAATAGTCGCGTTTTTTCAATTGTTTATTTAATCCGTTAATTATAAGCATACGTATAATGTAAAATTTGAATACAATCGAATTTAAAGAGATCATGACAGAATTATCAGCCAAAAAAACGGCGCCTGGAACGGCCGCGGACTCCAAGACGCACCGGACGGAATCGATCGAGACCCTTTTCACGGCGATCCAGCCCGGCGGTTCGCCCGCAATCCCGCTGGCGAACCACAGTCGGCCGCCGGCCGGCGAATCTCCCCCGATGTTAACGATCCCGGTCGCATTCATCGCGGCGTTGATCGGCAACAACAAGTACATAACTCCCAAGGAAGCCACGGTGAAACTTATGAGGAAAAACTGCGATTTCGCCAATCGCATATACAGGCGGGCCGACGAAGGAACCATATTCATCCCGGACGCCGGTTCGAGCGAGACGGCCGCCAACACCAAGAGTTTCATCAGCGTGATCCGAAAAACTTCGGAATTCGAGAAATTCGTGGGCGCGGAACTGCCCACCGAACAAGCCCGCGAGGATCTGCGGAAAGTGGCCAGGGAATGCGGCGCCAAGTACTCCGTCGAGACGATCGACGGAGTCGCCGCGCAGAATTTCGGGTTCGTGGAACGCGGCAAAGCCATGGAGAAATCCACCATCGAATCCATCAACCAGAGTCTGTACTCCGACCGGAAAATAGTGGACACGAACAGAGAATATTGCGTGGAGTACACGTTCGTACACCTCGTCGGCGAGTCGTGCGCGCCGGCTAAATACCGCATCCGAGGGAAGCCAGACGGGATAACCGCCGACGACGGGGTCATCGAGGTGAAAAACCGGATGTACAGATTCTTCCATCCCTACCAGGTACCCCACGACGTGGACCAGGTGGTCGCGTACGTGGCGCTGGGCGGACACGCCTACGGGACTCTGATCCAGCAGTTCGACGGGAAGTTGAGCTTTTCCCGCCGCATCCCGAGGGCGGAATGCGAACAGAAATGGGCCAGCATACGCAGGAAACTCGAGACGCTGCTCGCGAAAATATATTCCTGCCTGTTCTCGGAACGGAAGGCCCGGGCGTTCGTGGCGGAGTACCTGGCGGACTACTCGGTGGATACCGAGAGTCATACGGGTCCGTCCGACTGCCCAGCGTACGACGCCGAATCGCCGGCGTCGATATTCGACACCGTGGCGGAAGGGGTCGCAAAGCATGCTCCCCCGTCTATATTCCGCGATTTCATCAGGTCGCCAGTCTGACGAAGTTCTGTACAAAAAATAGCCTAGTTATAATTTAGACTCGGATAATCATTTTTTCACTATAGAGCTCGTATTCACGCCGAGCAGGCCGTGCGCTCGGTCCGGCACAGACGTGAACGTTAAGACCGACACAAACTCCCAGTCGCAATGAAAATTCATGATCAGGGGGGCGGGATACGCCCCGCGCGCGTTGATATCCACCAGAACTCGGCCGTTCTTCCGGACGAAAACCCCCTCGATAATTTCCTTCGTCTTCTCTGGACAGAAATTTTCGACCGGCAACCGCAGCCGGTTGTGTCTGAGTAAATACTCCACGTCGGAGTCGCACTCCCCTCCCGACATACATTCCTTACATATCGTCTGCCCAGCCAGCGGCATACCAAAATTGTACACGACGCGACCATCTTTAACCGTTACGTAGTAATATCCGAGCGCGTTGGTCAATCGTTTGCATATTTGGCAGGTTTTAACGTGCTCGTTATTTTTCCGCGTCATCACGTACAGCATGGATTCGCTGGTCGCTTTAACGGTCGCGTAGTCGTCGTCTATCCTGACCAACACTGAACTGTCGCGGATGAATATGTTGGTCAGGGGCAATTCAAGCGGCGGGTCGGCGGTCAGCGCCAAAATGTCGCGTTCCGCGCGTGGATAGCGTATATTCCGAGCAAAATATCCCGTCGAGTTGGCCAGTCTGTAGTAGAACAGTACGTTCGAAGTCGCCAGATAATGGCGCGGATCGTACACGACGCAGGCCAAGCGTTTCGGAATTTCATGCGTATAGTAGACGCTGGTGCATCGTAAAATCATCATGTCGTGCCCGAGATCGTCGATGTCCAGCATGTCGGACTGAATGTAACCGTTTTTGTGCTTCGTCGAAAATACGTGTATTTTCGATTCATCGACCGGTTTACGTCCGAAGACGGTCAAACTGGGACGATATGATGAAGTCGGGTACGTGTGACGGTTCAGCCCCTTCATAACCCCCCACCGTCCATCGGCGACGACACTTCTGACGTACGATTTCAGATGGTTTACCGCTGTGTTGTCTGGGCTCAAATCGGCGATGTACAATGTCGGGGGTATCGTTTTGGTTCGGACCGGGCGGCCAGTCCTGGTGACAGCCGGAAGCAGCGCGGGTTCGCATGAGCGCTGCGCGTAATACTTGTCGACCTCGCCGATTAGATCGGCGAGTGTTCTGACGACGCATACTGCACACATCTTTACGCCGCGTAGCATGTGTTGAAATTGTGGCGCGACATTCAATTTAATCAAAATAAGGCGATTGGCTGACATTATTTCGCTCTTGCGTCGCGGGGTTTCCGCAAACCCGCGAGAGTATTTTCACACATTATAGCAGATGGGAAACGTCAGATCTATAAACATCCGGTTGGATGTTCTGCTGATCGTGGTCCTGATAATACTGGTGGTACTGTCGTACCTCAGATACCAGAGCACGGAAAAATTTTCGCCGGAGAGGCGGGCGAAAACAATCCACGGCAAGTTGAACGGCCTGTTCGCCCAGGGCATCCAGGGGTTCACGGACGCCAAAAAAGCGTTGCCGGATCTTGACGCGGTGGAGCACTCCGACGCCCGAAAACTCTGGAACGACGGGGATTTCTCAGTCGACTCTGTTTATCGGTCGTTGGTCAGATGAGTCTGCCCAGGAGTGTGGGCGGCGGCCCGCGCTGCGCATTTTTTCGAAATTGAATCCGCATTCTATGCATATATAGTGACCAGTGTCGGATAACGATAGATACCAGGATGAGAATAGTGCACACGCTCGGAGATCTGGAGGCGGCCATACTCGAGTCCGTTCAGGGCGAGGAGTTCACGCCGCTGAAGCCGCTGTACTCCCACGGCAAGGCGGCCCGGATCATCGCCAGACCGTTCACAATATCGTGTATTGTGGCGTTACCGTGTCTAGCCAACGCGTCCAAACGAAGATCCGTCGTACCGTGCATAGATCTATCACGCGCCAAACACGTCAGGTGCATCGCCGTGAAACAGGTAACAAGCTACGGATATTCCACGCACCGCGACGCCTTCATGGTAGTCAGGTCAGTTAAAAACGGTCGACGGACGGCGATAAAACCCCCGCCGATCGCCGAGAAATTGTCGCGCATGTCCGCAACGGCCAACATCGTACGCTTCCATAACGTCATAGACGTGCACAAATTCGTCGCCATGGGCAGAGGCGCAATATTGTACGATCCGTCGTTTATATTCGGCGAAAAACTTAAACCGTATTCGATTCATGTGTGTAATATTAAAGTTATGTTCGATAGGTTCATATTATACGTAAAAATGCAGAAAGCTTATTACAACGAAAAAAAAAGTATATTACTGAATCCTGGTATTTTACCGCGTCTGGTGCATAAATATTTTCGCGGGGGTCTCGACCAATCGTGTCATTTGTTTGAAATTCACCCAGCCGAACAACTGGTATACGCGTTGAACCACGAGCAGGGAGAAATCATGATGCTGGTCACGTCTGATTATCGCGATGAAGTCTTACGGGGCGTGAATCGTGAACCCGTCAAATGTTCGCGCTGCAGACGTCTTCAGTCACCTAGCGGAGACGGGGAGGCGGGGGATTCCGCGGCCACGCGCGCTGTCATCCCGGATATATACAGGGTAAGTTACCGCAACCCGTCTGCCGAGTTGCGCCACTCGTATGTGAGCAACCGGACCAACATATGCACGAGTTGCTTCCCGAAAATTTCGAAGCGGGTAGATTCGGCAGATCACATGGACTTCATCGAGTACAGCCGGCCAGTAGAAACCCCAGTTACTTACAAGAGATTTGAGGCTGGGCTGTGGCTGATGAGCACCGGGATGTTCGTGGCGGATAGGCATTCGTTCGACATCAACCGGATGATCATGCACGATGACCACATGAAAAACGCCGACATAATGGTAACGTATCTGTTGCGCATATATTACACGGAGGTGACGTAACCCGTGAGAATTGAATTTTGACTAGATTAAGTGGTAGTCGGATTGTGGGGAGTGTCGACAGGATAGTTTGTATTGACAGGATAGCAGGAGTAGTCATGGAACGTAACGCGGACGAGAGTAGCACCACGGGTTTCCGGCCGCCAGCCGAGTGCTGGGCGCCAGCGCGCGTAAGGACGCGGTCGCGCAGGGTCGGCCAGGCCAATCCTGGGCATAGAACCCAGCTGGAGTTTTCGAACAACTCTGGGGACGAATTTGTGACGGACGGCAGTAACGGGCAAGGCCGGAAATAACGCGTGGTTGAAAGTTTTTTTACATCACATACAGCATGGCCTACGTGTCGGTCTACAAAGATGCCAACTACGGCGGCCCGTTCATGCGGCTGGGCCAGGGATTTTTCTCCGGCGACAAGCTCATGGGCCACAGCTATATCGGGACGACGCCGTCGATGACCGGCGAGGAGTTGAACAACCAGATATCCAGCATACGGGTCCCGTCGTTCTTCATAGTGTCTATACACGAATCGTACTCCATCTCGGCGGAATCCCGCGTGCTGATCGGGCCGCGGGAGATACCGGACCTTACAGTGATAGGCATGAACGATAAAATTTCGTCCATTCTGGTCGCGCCGTTCCAGGGCATCGACAGCGTGTACTTCAACGCGGGCGGCAAGGCGTTGAACTCGGCCGTCGTCGTCGGCAGCGACTACGCCGTCGGAGGGCTGACCGCCAACATCCCGGTCGGAGACTACGACGCCACGCGGCTGGCCAACGAGGGCATGTCGCTCGGCGGAACCATGCGTTCCTCCCGGATTCCCGCCGGCCTGATCGCGATATTTTACAGCGGGAGCAATTTCAACGAGGACCAGAACGCGATAGTGTCTGTCGGGCCGACTGTCATCGACGATTTCCAGCGCGTTGGATTGACTGCCATCGGCTCCATCCGCGTGCTGGTCGGGAACCAGTCGGCGCTGTCGAGCAGCGCGGCGCATCCCATGGCCGGCAGCGAAGGCCTGCCCGTGTACAACATGAGCCCCGGATTCCCCGCCGCCGACGATGTGCGCCGTCGGTTCGAAGACAGTTATGAACGGCCTATCAGGGCCGTCGGCGGCAGGTATCCCAATTCTACGTCGTCGAGAACAATTACTGCCGCCAAGCCGCCTCTGGAGGCGGCTAAGCAGACCAAGCCAGAAAAAAAGGAAGACAGGTTTCCTATTCTTGAAGTATCCGTGCTCGTCGGCCTCGGACTGGTCGGGGCTTCTCTGCTGGCCAAGTAGGCCGTGCGCGTCTCACACGAGTTCTGCGTTTCGTCTCTGGATTTTGGCGAGTATGCTTTCGAAATGGTCCAGTTCGGCGGAAATATCCGCGAGCTTATCGTCGTATTTTTTTCGCACGGCGATTAGGGTTTTCGTGAGCTGGGTCAGCTTGCCGTTCTCCATCTTGAACGCGCTCACCAGCCCAGACACGTAGTCGCCCTCTTCCCCGCTTCCGGTTTCGCCCATGTATATCGATTTCGCGAGGTCGTACGACGCTCTCGCGAAATTGGTCTCGATGAGATGTGTCATGTGGGATAATTCGACGTACGGAGTTGTGGGAAGTTTCGGCATATTCGTCTGTATCGTTTGGCAGGTTTCCCGCAACTCCTCGAGATTTAACATTATTCTCAACGCGACTCTCTGGTGATGAAATTTTGCGGTCACGTGGATGATCCAAAATCCAGCTATGATGATGATGAGTAGTATGATGATGCCTATTATCAGCGACATTCCAATTGAAGATCTGACACTCTTAATTCAGGCGGACAGTATGTATATATGTTATGCCAACAAATAAAAAACAGAATAAAAACAATCGGAAAATTCAAAGCCATAAAAAGTTAAAAGTATTTTGATTTGTGCCGCCGGAACGTTGCCGCGATGATGGTTGATAACCGCACGCGAAGAAAAGCAAAATAAAAATAAGAAAAAGGGACTATCCCGCCAAACCCGCAAAAAAAGCAGAGATATCGCGTTAATAAAGTTCACCGTAGCTTTTGTTTTTTACTGTTTTTTTGTTCGCCGTTTCAGTCGCGATCCAGCGGTTTTCACCTGGATGATTTTGTTCCAATTCAAGAAATAACTAGTGCTAGTTATAAGGATGATACCGGGGTTTTACATCGCGGAACATGAATGTCTGGACTCCCAGACGACGAAAACACGGCGGGTCAAGGTCGGCCACAGCGGGGATCTGGCGAACAGACTGCATAATGATGCGTATGTCACCAATTTTCCAGAGGGGTGGAGGTACGCGTTCACGATCGAAGTCGCGGACAAGAATACCGCGTTCATAGTCGAACAGTCCGTCCTGAAATTATGCGGCGCCGACCGCGTCGCGGGCAGGGAACTCGTGGACAAGCATCCCGACGAAATCATGCATATCGCGCGCGAGGTGTTGATTATCATGGGGGTGGGCTGGACGGAGAAGAAACGGCCGGTCTACGTCAGGCCAGTCAGGGAGCGTGAAGCGGCAGACCCAGCGAACAAGAATGATGATCGGACGATCGAACTGATAACGGACGCGTTGAAATCCATGGCTATCCGATCCTCGCCAGAACTGGCCGACGATTTCGATTTGGCGTCGTTGGAGAAGCAAATGACTGCCAAGGAACTGAATTCGGAGGACGATATCGGGGACGTTGACTCCGAGACGTACACGCCGGTGGTGATCGAAGACAGAGAATTTCACAACGAAGCTTGTAGACGGTGCCTGAAAGAGTTGGGGCGCGGCGCGGGCCTCGGCGCCGCGCGGTCAAACGGCCGGACAATATTGCAGATGGCCTGCAGGAGCGGAAAAACACGCGTCGGGTTCATGGTCTCCGAGCACTACAACAAGACGTTGTTTCTCGTTCCCAACCTGTCCCTGTTGCGGCAGACCGCCCTGAAGATCGAGAACTACGGCCGAGTACCCGATCTGCTGGTGGGGTCGGACGGCGGCGTCCCGACGGCGGGAGGCGCTGCTGGACAGTCCCGTTGTCCCTTCATGACCACGTGCCCGGAAGTCATCGCGGCTATCTCTGGGAAAGACCGGCTGTTCGTCATTTCGACGTACCACTCGGCGCATCTGTTGCCGGACACGTTCGACCTGATCATTTTCGACGAGGCGCATCGGCTCTGTGGGCAGCAGACTTCAACAGATGCCGGCAAAAAAACGTTCGCCGCGTCGCTTGACTACGGCGGCGACAAGCTGTTCATGACCGCGACCCCGCGCTTCGACGCCACTGGCCTGTCGATGAAAAATAGGGACGTGTTCGGCTCCGTGGCGTACAAGTATCATCTGCGGAAGGGGATTGATGACGGTATCATAAACGATTTCGAGGTGAGGCTGATACCAGACGCCGAAGTAACCGAAGTGACCGAAATGGCCGAAATGGCCGACACGATACTGGCCCGCCAGGTGATACACGCGTCCGCCGAAGTGGACAAAATGCTTGTATTCTGCAAGTCTATAGCGCACGCCGACGAACTGTGCCGACTGGTCGAAGCCCTCGGGCCAGAGCACCTATGTCTCCGGGCCCATTCGAAACTCCCCAGAAAATACATCAACGCGACGTTCGCGCGGTTCAACGTCGCGAAAAAAAGCATCCTGTTCAACTGTCGGCTGTTCCAGGAGGGCGTCGAATGTCGCTCGCTCAACGCCGTGTTCTTTGCGTCCACCCGCAAAAGTCCCCGCGACATCATACAGACGATGTGTCGGCCGCTCAGCATACAGGATGGGAAGGGGATCTCCAAAATTTTCCTCCCTGTCAGGATGCTGACGCCGCCCACCGCGCTCCGACGGGGTGGAGCGACTGTCCAGTCGCACGGCGTCGACGAAGCGTACGCGGAGAAATTCAGCTCCGAAAATAAACATCTGTTGTATTTCGCGGACGCCCTCAGGGAAGAAGACCCGAGTCTGTACGAGTATCTGCTCGGGAACGGGGAGTACAATATCGAGTGGACTGGCAAATATCCCCCGAAATTAACGGCCGAGCTTTTCCGACGTACGATCAACAGGAAAAACAGATTGGTCAAGAGGGACAAACTCCCGTGGTCCATAGTGGTGGAGGAGATACAGCGGTCGATCGAGAAACGCAACCGATACCCCAAGCTGAACGAGGTCGTGGAGATAGGCAACGCCCGATTTTGCTTGGGATCCATATACAAGGCGTACGCCAAAATATACCTCCGTCAGAAGGGGGCGGAGCCGACTCTGGACGGCTCGGCTGGCACCGGCGCCCGCGCCGAAACACTCCACGCGCATCAGATTTTCGACCTCGAGAGTCTTCCGTTCTGGAATCCGTTCGGGGCCGAGGGTCCTTACGCCAGAAGTTTCGTGATTCCGTTCTTGCGGGAATTCCTGGAGAAGAACCGCGATACGCTGGACCAGCTGATGATAAACGTGTCGAACGGAGGCTACGTCGGATTGAATGCCACCCCGTTCGAGCGACTCAGCGGATATCTCACCACCATGAACCAACAGGACACCGTCAAGAAAGACAAAGTGAACCCAGAGAAAAAGGCCGAACTCGTCGAAATCTGTGGCCGGTACGGCCTGAAGATGTTCAGGAGTCGGGACAAGAATGGAAACGTCGTGCCTGGGAAAACTTACATACAGGAATGTAATGCCCGGTTCCAAAAAAGAATAAAAGAACTCGAGGAGGGGGTAAAAACGGACCCGATGATACAGGCGCTGTATCCTGGGTATCCGGAGAAGCACATCCTGATGGAGGATCTCACCACTTCCAGGTCCGATTACTCGTACAGCAAAATTCAACAGCTGGCGAAATGCGCCTCGCGGGGCCGACGCGTCGTAAAAAATAAGCCGTTGGCATCTCCGGATATTCAACCATGATTGCTATGCCCTCGTGTGGTCGAAGAATTTTGATATGGACTGGTACACGGCCCCAGCCTGGTCCCGAATCAGCGCCGACTGAAGTTCGATATCGTTCTCGATGAGATCAATCTGTATAGACGTAACCGCGGACGGAAACGGAATAACACACCGTTTTCTGCCCTGCGTAAGGATTATGAACACGCCAGGATCGCACGCCAGAAATTCAGTCTTCGTTGGCATCACGTAGTACTCGTCCGCAACGCCATCCTGATCTATTTTTTCGTCTTTAGGAATTCCCTTGAACGATTTTTTCACGATGTTGACACGTACCGGGAAATCAGTGGGATTGTCTATATAAAACGAACATTTCATGTACTTGGACCCGCACCCGCCCATCGCTATATTATATATTGAATAATTCAGTTTTTAATAAAGTTTCTGAAATTCGTTGGGTTCGGAAACGGGCTCGGGCCTTTAAATTCGACGTATAATTCCGCGCCACAATTTCGAATTGAAAACACGACCCAGTAGAAGATAAATGGCGGCATCAAAACGCGGAAGTCTCAAGGTATTCGACAGATATCCGTGGAAGTATGACAGGGTATTCGTCATCGCGTTCACCGACAGGATACGCGAGGACGGCATCGAGATCCAGCGGGTGACCAGCAGGGACCAAGCAATGCTTGCGTTCGAGCCGGAAGTCAACCCAGAAATCGCCCTTCATCTTCGGGCGGATTTTCTGAGATTCGTCTATTGTCCGCACTTCGGTACCGAGTCGATCATCATGAAAAATAGACTCTATTCGAAGTTGGTGGAACTCGGCATCAGCGACTTGATGCCGACCACCTATCAATTCAAAGGCAAAACCGAAATATTCGACGATAGTCTGTGGGTTGTCAAGATGTCGGAGAATAGAAATTTGGAGCTGTTGTCGGTGGTGAAGTCGGACCAAATCAAACGCGCAGTGCCGATAACGGCGCATTTGTATCCGAACAATCTGCTACCATTGACGACAGAAAAGGCAGAGGAGAAGGCAGAGGAGAAGGCAGAGGAGAAGGCAGAGGAGAAGGCGGAGGAGAAGGCAGAGGAGAAGGCAGAGGAGAAGGCAGAGGAGAAGGCAGAGGAGAAGGCAGAAGAGAAGGCAGAGGAGAAGAAGACTGAAGCAGAAGAGAAGAAGACTGAAACAGAGGAGAAGAAGACTGAAGCAGAGGAGAAGAAGACTGAAGCAGAGTTGAAAGCGGAGAAAACGAAACTTAGCGAGGCGGACTTGAAGAAAGCGCAAGATGAATTTCCGGCCGACCTGGAATACAGGGACGACGCGACATTCTGGAATTTCCCCAGAGTCAATATCCAGGTACAGCGGTGCATTGTCAATCCTTTGTTGTACGACGGCAAGAAAACGATGATCGTGGCCAGAATAATGACGGCTGGTCATGTGGGGATGTTTCTCCACAAAGACATTCGAGTGTGGACGTGCGAGAAACCATACGATAGCGAGCGTATAAGCACCGACAAAAAAGTATTTCACCACGGGATGGCGGAACATACCAAGCAACAGCCGAATTCGTATCCGTTGGATGTGCTGAACGCTGCTGGCGAATCGGCCGATTCGCAACCCACCCCCCGTATCGACTACGAGAAAGTGGAGGCCGTCGTGAAGAAACTCGCCCCAGTGTTTCAACCCACCCGAAAAACCACCCACCATAGAATTCTATTCTATTCGTTCGAGATTACCCTGATCCCCGATACCGACGGAAATCTCTGGCTCATCGATATTCGACCGGTTAACTGGACCGCCATCAATAAAATGGTAGGCCTCTTCGACGAATACTACAACTTCGCCAAAGACATGTGTTCGCTGACGTTGTTCGCGAAACTGTCGGATCAACTCGCGCTCATAACGAAATTCTAAAAAACAACATAAAAAGGCGAACTGTATCATTTTTTCCAGTATGAGAATGATCATAGCTGATCACTCTGCTTTGTACATCGGATTCCGCGACAGCATGTATATGGGAGACGTGCCGATGAACTGTTTTTTTCCGTCTGCTCCGAGCTTCGTCCCCTGGATCGCCATCCAGCGGACCGTCATCCAGACGACCACGATCGTCGATATCACCAAAATCACGATCAGCAACACTCGCGCGGAATTGATCCCGCCGCGCTTGCGGACGTCCACCCCGCTGGTAAGCCGGTCGTGCGACTCCATGGTATAATTAGCCGAGTAAAATCATATTAAAATTATATTACGACAAGTATTGCGACAATACGTCACTATGAGCTATTTGAGATTAATCCACCTGGCCGACATACACATACAGGACCGACGATTCGACGAATACAGGGCCGTCTGGGCGGACACGCTGAGGGCGATAAAGAGGGAACTGACGGACAACACGGTGATAGTCATCGCCGGCGACCTCTTCGACACCAAGACGCGGATCAGCGCGCAGAATCTGGCGGATGCCATCGAATTCCTGGGGGACTTGGACAAGCTGGCGCACGTGGTCGTCATCCCCGGCAACCACGACATGAACATGAACACGAAGAAGGCGCTGGACCTGATAACGCCGATCGTCGGGGAATCTAAACGGCTCTCCCGCACGACGTACTGGCGGGAGTCTGGTAGTTACTGCCACCTGGGGGTCAACTTCGTGGTGGTGGTGCCCGACGGCGCCATACCCACGATCGACGGGACGACAGGGCGGCCGATCGTGGGCATAACGCACGAAGACATATCGTACACGGAGGCGGAATATTTCGTCAACGGGTTGCGCCAGAGTTCTGGCATGTACCAGGAGAAACACAACCAGATGGCGTCCGCCGCATCCGCCGCGTCCGCCGAGACTGGCGAGACTGGCGCCGCCGTGGCGCCTGCGGACAGCAAAATCGTCAAACACGTCGGTTCTGGGTGCCGCCTGAACGTCCAGGACTTCAAAATGTTCGACGGGGTGTTGGCTGGGCATATACACGCGGCCAAGAAAATCGCCGGCAACGCGGCATTCTGCGGAAGTCTGGTGCAGCAGGACTTCGGGGAGTCGCACCGCGGGCACGGGTTTCTGGTATGGGACTTCGCGGATCCCGCGGGCGCCGTTTTCACCGACCCGCCGACCATCCCAACGGTTCGGTTCGTGGAGATACACAACCGCGCGGGTTTCCTCACGATAGAGTACCAGGACGGGAGAGACATCACCCAAACCCCGTGGCCCACGGACCCGATCTCCGTCCGGATCAAACATTCGGGCTGCGACGAAGCGTTCATCCGGTCCGAGGTGGACAACGTGGCGCAGTGCTTCGGGAAGGTCAGAGAGGTGACCAACCCGCCGCCAACGATAGATCTGGGGGATCTGGACGTCACGGACATCGTGACGCACGAGAACATCATCCGGAAGATAGTGGAGGAGAAAGAAGAGGACGACCCAGAATTCGCCCCGCCCCGTTTCGACCGGGTCGCGGAGCTGTGTAAAATCCACGCGGAGTACTGGCTGAACCGCGACGTCAAAGGCCACGAGAAAATACGCTGGACGCTGAAGAAATTCAGCTTCTCCGGCATGTTCTGCTACGGCGAAAGTAACGTGGTCGATTTCCGCGGGATGAACGGCGTCAACGGCGTGATAGCCCCCAACCGCACGGGGAAGTCGTCGCTGTTCGACGGCCTCATATACACTCTGTACGACCACCCGCCCAGGGGGACGAAAAAGTCGGTGGCGAACGTCAACACGAAATGCTTCGACTCCATGGTGGAGATCGACATCGGCGGAGACGAGTACGTCGTGATGCGGTCCGGCGGCGCCTCGACCAACATACGGTTCTGCAAGAACGAGAAAGACCTGACGCAGGACACGATCCCCGAGACCGTGAAAGTCATAAAAGAACACATCGGCGAATACGTCGACGCGTTGGCGACGTCCTTCGCCACGCAGGACAGGGACCACAGCTTCGCCAGGATGAAGCAGATAGAACGGCGGAAGTTGCTGGCCAGGTTCCTCAAGTTCGACATGTTCACGAGCATATCGAAGGAGGCCAGGGATCGGCACACGGGGCTGAAGACTCTCATCAAGGAGGTGGACGGGACGCTGGAAGGGATGCGGGGGGAAGAAGGGGACACGGAGTTCAAGCAGCAGCTGGCCAACGCGCGGAACGACCTCAGGAAGACGCGGGACCGGATCGCGGAACTCGCCGGCGGGATGGAGGACCTCCGCCGGACTCTGTCGATCCTGATGCTCAACTTCAGCCCGGCGAAGAAAGACATACGGCGCGTCGCGGAGATAGACGCGGACGCGGAGACCGCCAGACGCCGGCTGATGTCGATCGACGTCCCAGGGATACCTGGGCGGGACGACATCATCCTCAGGAGAGACGCGGGGTTAAGACCCCACGGGTGGGGTCTGGCGATCCGACCAGGTCGGATCTTAAAGGGGGACTTGCCCGCCGTATCTGGGTTAAAGCAGTTCAAGGAGTTTCTCGACCGCGCCGTCGCCGAGCTCGCCGAGACGGTGAAGACGTTCGGCGAAAAATACGGCAGCGGGAATCTGGCGAAGGCCGCCGAGCGCTGCTCCGAGCTGGAGAGGCTCGCGGAAGACGTGGCGTCTGGCCCGGACGCCGCGACGAAGGCGAGAGAGGCGGAGACGACCGTCGAGAACATGCGGGCGACGTTCGAGGGCAAGCCGCCGCCGAAGAAGCGGAAGAGCCCGTACTCGGAATCCACGGTCGCTGGGATGCGGGAGCGGGCGATCGCGCTGCGGTCGCTGATCGCCGACGCCTGCCCGCAGGCCGACCCGTCTCCGCCCGTCCCCGAGGTCGACGGCGCGCGGACGATAGAAGAGTTGACTGCGACGATGAAAGCCAGGCTCGGCGTGGAGAGGCCCCCGTACGATCTCAAAGAACACAAGCTGATGCGCAAACATATCGCGAAATACGGCGGCGGGGCCGAGGGACCAGACGAGTTCGACCCGCGGCGGATCACGTCGCGGCTGTTGCCGACCAGCTTCGGAGGCCTCGACGAGGACGCGGCCGAGGATCTCCTCAGAATCTCCCGCAAGCCCTCGGAAAAACAGGAGCTGGTCAACCACCTGAAAAATTGTCAGGAGCTGCGGGATATTTTCAACCGCGTCGTGTCGCGCGCCAAGAAGGAGGGGTTCACCAGGTACGTCTCGCTGAGGCTGGCGAAACTCGACGAGTTGGAGGCCGCTTACCGGGAGTACGACAAAATCATGACCGACGGCAACGCGGCAGAATATTCGGTCGCGCGCCGGTTCAGGAAGGAGCTGGCGAACATCGAAAGGAACGTTTCGGACTGGGAGGAGTCGGTGCGCAGGGCCGACTACGACAAATACGCCGCGGCGTCGGATTACTTGAAGAAATTCGCGGCGTTCCAGGAGGCGTCCGACTTCCGGTCCAACCTCACGGCCATACTGAAATACTCGTACGCCAAGAACGTCTCGCAGCACGTCGGGACGCTGATAGCGCTGGGGGCCGAGCGCGAAGAATCCGAAGCCGTGGAGGACGCGCGCAAGAAGAACGACGCGATCCAGGAGAAGATGGAGGAGGTCAACGGCGAGCTGAACGGCTCGGAAGCGGAGCTGAAGACTGCCAGGCTGCTGGAGCAGGACCTCATGATGCGGGAGAACCATCTGGCGCGGCAGATCGAAAAACAGCGGGGGCTCAGGAAACGGCTGAGCTCCCTTTCCCTGGAAGAATCGCTCATCAAGACGTACAGGGAACTTATAGGCGAGAAGAAGGGGATCCCGTTCCAGCTGCTGCGGAGGGCGACTCCGATCATAGAGAAGGTCACCAATTCCGTGCTGCACGAGTACGCGGACTTCGAGATACAGATCGACGACGACCTCGACATATTTCTCCGCCAGATCGACGGCGAGGGGATGCTCGGCACGGCCGTGCCGATCGAGCTGGCCTCCGGGTACCAGAAGTTCGCCGCGGACGTCGCCACGCGCGTCGGCCTGATGGAAATCGCGTCCGTGCCGCTCCCGCAGTGCCTGATTATCGACGAGGGATTCGGATGCCTCGACAGCGAGAATATCCAGTACGTCGGCGATTTTCTGCGTCGGTGGGGCGGTTCCACGAACGGCATACTGCTCGTTATCAGCCACGTCGAGGGGTTGGCCCCCTACATCGAACACCCCCTGTACGTCCACAGGAAGATGGACGGGACCAGCTACGTGAACAACTCGGACCAGCTCGAGACGCTCGAGCCGGAGCTGAAACGGCTGCCGGCACCTCCCGCCCCCAAGGCCCGGGCGAAGCAGCACCCGCCTGCGTCCAAGGCGTACCATTACTGCGAGGCCTGCAAACGCAATATTCTCGAGTCGAATTGGCGCAGGCACGAGTCCTCCGCGGGCCATAGAATCAAGGCGGGGGCTATATCTAAAAATAAAGGGGCTCTGCCCCTTTTGAACCCCGCTAAAGCTGGAAGCTTTAAAAATCCGTGAAAATTGAATAATTCGCAGGTTAATTGGGAGTGTAGTTCATTTGTAAACGATGAGTATTGTGAGCAACAAAAATTATGGCGGCCGCGCTGGCCGTGCTGGCCGTGCTGGCCCTGATATGACCCCGATGAGTCGGGATGAGTTGGAAAAGTTGGCCAACGATAGCGGATTGACCGCGAACGAGATAGCCGAGTTCCTCGAAGGTGTCGTCGATGAACGGCCAAGGATCTCGTACCGTCCCGCTGGCACTACTTCGGTGCCGGCAGCTGAAGTCAAGGGATTTGCCCGCGAGTTGGGCATGACCGAGGAAGCATTCGACGAGTTCTGCCTGGACGCGGTTCGCGCCGAGCCTCCAACGGTTCGCGCCGAGCCAGTTCAAGTCTCGGAGGAACTCGCCAGGATGGCCGAAGAGAGCGGAATGTCGCCGGAAGAGTTGAAGAAATTCTTCGACACCGCCGTATGCGATGGCGATGTAGAGGATCGGTTTATTCCTGGGACACATGTGACGATTCCGGGAAGGAACGCGTGTTTACTGCTGTCGCTCGCCTCGCTGGTACAGAAGATGGTAGCCGCCAAGGGTGTGTCGGACGATGATCAGCGCATCCTGATGGGGGAAATCATCTCCCGGGAGCAGTGGGGTAAGACGTTGGACCTGATTACCCATGGTGGGCAGTTGTTGAATCTACTCAGCGCGTTCGAGTTCGGCGCGGCGGTAGTTTTGTTGAGAACCACGATAGGAGGTGTTGTTCAGGAAGGTCCGCCGCTGGTCTTGAAAAACCAATGTTTCGATCCAGAGGACAAGGAGAACGATAACATTGCGGCGGTGATGTATTCGGCCGACGAGAACGGGGAGAACGGACATTATATGGGGATCGATGAGGATCAACTAAAGACGATGTTCGGGTTTGATCGGGGTGTGTTGAAATACCTGGTGGAGTGAGTGCTTTTGATTTTTTTCGGGGAACGGCGGGAATGCCAACGCTATGTCGGCAATTGTTCCACAGTTCAATGCATTATTTTTTTCTTGATTCTGTGCGGTGAATAAATTCGTGGTATCAACCCAGCAGCAGAAACCGATCCTTCGCGTGCGGTTATCAACCATCATCGCGGGCAGAATACGACACCAGGCCGATTTTGATCATAATCGACGAAATATATTGTGTACACGACGCGAAATAGTTCGGCGTTATCATATTATACCCCAGTAATATAAAGGTATCGTACCGTCGTGCCGATTATGATTCACGTCGGGCCGCACGTCACCCGAGACTGGGTCGGCGGGGATATCGTCGACAACATCAAGGCGGCGCTCGATACGTGTCGCATGTACACGATCAAGACTACCCCCGACGTCTGCCAGATATTCGTGGCCGGCCCCCGGTCGACCAGAATCATGGTGAAAAAAGAGGACGAAGAAAACTTGGCGCGACTCGGCCGCAACGGCACGAAGATATACGCACACGGCACCTATCTGGATTTTCCGTGGACGGGCGTCAGGAGTCGTGCGACGTTCATACAACGCGAGTTGAACATCTGCGACAACAGCGGCATAAAAGGGCTGGTGATACACACCAGCAATCGGGTCACGGCCGAGGAAACGGCGCGCATCGCCGCCGATATCGTGGCCGGGGAGCCGCGCCGAACGATCCTGTTCCTGGAAGTCAACCACTCGAAGGCGCACTATTTCAGCACCGCGGAAGGAATGGCGGACCTGATCTCGAAGATTACTCCAGGGATAGGAATATGCGTGGATATCGGGCATCTCTGGTCGTCTGGCGTCGACCTGGCGTCGTACGAGCAGGCCGCGGCCTGGATCCGCGAGTCGAACATCGGCCAGATGCCGTCCAGACGCGTGCTGTTCCATTTCAACGACTCCGTCAGCAAGTTCGGCAGCGGCACCGATAAACACGCGGAGCTGATGCGCGGCCTGATCTGGCGAGGGAAATCGGCGAAAGCGTCCGGTCTCGCCTGCTTCACGAAGTACGCGAAGAAGAACAACATCCCGGTCATCCTGGAAAGGAAGCCGAAAGATTTGTTGGAAAGCGACTACAAAGTGCTGGACAGGATACTCTCGAAATGACGGGGCGCATCCATGACCCGGCAGCGCCCCTTCATTTTCGTCGCGCCGGCGTTTTTTTAAGACTTCTTATACAGGGCCCGAACTCGTCATGGCCGCCAGATCCGACACCGCGTACCTCGACTCGAACGCGAACACGCTCATGAGTTCGGACACCATCGCCGTGATGGTGAATTGGTTCAACCGCGGCAATTCTTCCGCCAGATACAAGTCTGCAGAGGACGCCAGATCACTCATCCAGGCGTTCCGAAACGAGTTGGCCGCGTATATCTCGCCGGATTTCCGCTACGTATTCACGTCGGGGGCTTCGGAGAGCAACGCGCAGATACTCCGCGGGGTTTCGCTGCTGTACCGCAAGAAAACGGGCAGGACGCCCCACATAGTGTCGTCCGCCGCCGAACACAAATCCATCCTGCTGTGCCTGGAACAGCTCCAGGAGTACGGGCTGGCGACGTACACGCTCGTCTCCAGCAGCCCGTCGATGCACGGCGCCGCGTCGGTGGAGGACGTGAAGAACGCCATAACCCCGAACACATGCCTCATATCGATCATGGCGGCGAACAACGAGACCGGCGCGTTGAACAACCTGCCGAAGTTGTATGAATTGGCCAGATCTGCGAATATTCCATACCACACCGACGCAGTCCAGCTGTTCGGGAAAATGCCGAGTCTGTGTGCTAATTCCGACGCCTTCAGCGTGAGCTTCCACAAACTCCGCGGGCCGATCGGCTGCGGGATGCTGGCAATACGCGAAAGCGCGTTTCCTGGGGTGGGGGCGGGGAAGTTCCCGGCGCTCGTCTGCGGGACCCAGAACGAAGGGTTGCGCGGCGGCACCCACAACATGCCGGCGGTCGCGGCCTCCTACGCGGCGTTCAGAGAATGCATGACTGGCCCGGACGGAAAGTCCGGCGTCTTGTCCAGAGCCCGCAAAAATGCGCTGATGGCCAGGCGACGGTACGCGCTGATAGATTCGCTGTCCGCCATCGTGGACAAGAATATCTTCGTTTTCGGGCTGGACGCGCTGCCGTCCCCGCCCCCTCCTGTCTACATATGGATACTCTCGCCGGTCCACTCGTCCGGCCTCGCCTGCCTCCCGAACACCCTGATGATCTCCCTGATGAAGCCCGGCCTGTGTAACCGGATGATAATCGAGCGGCTCCTCGCGAAGAAGATAATCATAAGCGCCGGGAGCGCCTGCAACACGACCGACCCGAATATTTCCCACGTCCTGAAGGCCATGAAGGTGCCGGTCGACATCGCCAAATCTTCCGTGCGGATCTCGTTCGACGACTCGACCTGCGGGTCTGACGAGATATTCGCCAGGCTGGTGGCGGCTTTCCGGGAGATCGTGGTCGATTAGCATGGCGGCGCGGGGAAACGCCCCGCGAAAAAAACATTACAGATATTATTTCAACGGGTGTGGTGGGTCGTCGCCCCACCGGCATCACAACTTTTTTTGGCTATAATTTTTGTCAGACGATTACTCGACCCGCGATTTATTTCTTCTTTCCCTTCCCGGCCTTCCCCCCGAGTTGTTCCTTGATGATGTCGCTGATGACGCTGAGCGGCTGGCCGTGGGCCTGGAGATAGTCGTTGAACGCCAGCAACGACTTGACGAACCGTTCTTTGGCCTTTTCGAGCGCCTTGCCCTCCTTGGCTGCCTTCTCCTCCTCCGTGAGCTCCTTCTCTGGCCCCTTCTGCTTCTCCGCCTCGGTTTTCCTGTGCTCGGAAAACGAAGTCAGCTTCTCGTGAATATATTGGCTGAAATCCTTGATGTGGTCGCGGTCGCGTCCGTACGTGGTGAGGAGCGATTCGCACGAATGGATCACGTGCTCGGCGCTGATGGTGCGCACCTGCTTGACGCTGACGGCCATGATTGCCGCCTGTTCGGTGACGATCTCCACCAACTCCTCAACCATGTTGGAACAAGTGGCCTTGAGCATGCGGGAGACTCTGAAAGGCTCCTTGACCTTCTTCTTCTCTTCTCCCTCCTCGCCCTCCTCGGCTGCTTCTGGCTCGGGCTCTGGCTCGGGCTCCTCGCCCGCCTCGGCTCTCACGCGCTCCTTGATCCTGTCGAGAATCTTGGACACGTACGTGAGGAACTGGTGGGGCGTTCCGTCCTCCTCGTCGAGCGACGTCTTCGCGGCGTCGATCGCCCTGTAGGTCGGGAGCGGAGCCCAGAATGGGAATGTGGGCAACTCCTCGATCTCGGGCTCGACCAGATGGTCGTGACGGATGGTCGCCTTTTCCTCCTTCTTCGCGAGCTGGCGGGCGCACTCGAGTAATTCGTTCAGTCCGTAATCGATGGCGCAGGCCAGGATAATCGGGGCGTTGGCGGAGATTCTCGGAATCTTCTTTCCGACCTCCTTGAGCTTGGCCACGACTTCCACAATCTTCGCCTCGTTGTCGGCGTCCACTTCTCCTTTGAGCTTCTCCTTCTCTTCCTGGAGCGCCGCAATCTGCGCGCTCTCCTCTGGGTAGATCTTCCTGATCTTCTTGATCATCTTGGCCTTGACCCTGGACGGCGCGACATCAATGCTCAGAATATCGGTATTCTTCACACGAACGGTCTTTTCTACGGTATCTTCCTCTGACGACGACATCGAATTCTTTCACTACTTTCACGCACCTAACCTCTTATCACTATGGCGGATATTTCTTTAATAGGGTGATTGATTTCAACTTCGGGCATTCAATTTTGGCATATTTCAATTGAAGCATAAAAATGCGAATTTATACATAAATCGGGGATTTCCGACGGGGCCGACCTACAGATTTAGGTCGAAATCGGCGTCGTTGGCGTCGGCGTCTTCCTCGTCGCCCGCCGCTTCCTCTTCCTCCTCTTCCCCTTCCTCGTCGTCCTCTTCTTCCTCCTCTTCCTCCCCTTCCTCGTATTCTTCTTCGTGGTCTTCAACCGTTGGGGCGTAATTCTCCTCTTCCGTCACGTCTTCGACGACTGGTTGGGTGCGGTATGCTTCGGCGGTCCGCCGGTTCGGCTGGCGGACTGGCGCCGGTCGTTTGGCTGGTTTCTCGTCTTCAACGTCCTCGACGAACGATTGCAGTTTCTTGCTTCCCGCGACTTCGACGGAGGCAGCCGCGACCGCTGCCGCGACGGGGGCGGCCGGTTCTTGGGGGGCGTTGGCCTGCGAGGGATCTGCGGGCTGTTCGTCTTCGAACCGGACTTTCCGGCCGCCGCGGTCGGACCGCTGCCGCCTACTCGCCCTGATCTTCCTCAGCTGCTCGAGACGTTTGTTTCGCTCGACCGTTTCCTCGTCGTTCTCGGATTTTCTGGGCCAGATTTTGATGTACAGGTAGAAGACTATCAGAAGTACCAACACTATGACGACCGTCAGGATGACGATTTTGTACTTCGAGAAGAAGCCCTGTTCCTGGGCCGCGCTGGGGGCTTCTTCGGCCGCGGGGGCGTGCGGGGCCATGTTTTTGGGTATATCTGGCACCACTGGGTAGTAATCTTGGTGCTCCATAATATTGTATTATATTATAGACTCGTATTATACAATAGCCCGACAACTCTTCAACATGTCGCAGCAACAGGCCGAAAAAATTTCAAGTCCCGCTATCAAGACCCCCGAGGAAATTTTCGACGGACTCCGCGCGGATGTCGGCGCCGCCGTGCGCAACGCCTCGGATCTCCTGAAATACGCCGAGGCCTACATGCGGCGGCTGGCCCCCGACGACTTCATGGAGTCGCTCCGGAAAATCGACGAATCCGCGAAGATTTTGGGGGGGATGAAATTCTCTGGCTTCCCCGAAAATTCGGCCATATTTGCCGATCTGGACTGCTTGATGGGCAACATAACGGCCATCAAATCCAAGGTGCTCCAGAACGACATAGTCAACGTCGTCAGGACGCGGACGAGCCCGTCTTTCCACGAGAAATTCGACGCGATGGTGAAACTCGTCGACGGGTTCGCCGTCGACGCCAAAGGTCTGAATATGCTGACGTCTGGGCTTGCAAGGGAGGTCCCCGCCGATATGGACACAATAACCACTATTTCGCAGCGATTCAACGGCGCCCCCGTCGGATTCTCCGAGAACCTCTACTACTCCAAAATTATCAAACAGGTCTGGCGGCGGTCGTCGGCGGACGGGAAGGGGGATAATTCGCACGCCGCTCTGGCTCGGGAGATAGAGCGGGTGGTCAGACTCATCCAGCTGTTGTCTCTGGGAGTGCCCCCGAACATTTACCTGGCGCCGTCGGTGCACAAGAAAACGCATCCGATCGAGATCATGGGGATGCAGTTCGGGATGCGGAACCTCAGGTACGTCTCGGCGGCCGACGCCGAGAAAACGGGCGAGCCGCTCGTCTACTACCACCTTCCAGGGACGGACCGGACGACCGCGTACAGGATAGAAAGAATTCTCGAGAAACCGATATCGCTGACTTCTGGGCTGAACGCCGACGTACTGTACGGAGTCCAGAACATCGTGGAAAATATCCCAGTGGCTGATACGACCCCGCGGTTCGAGCGGCTGAGGACGCCCGAGACCGGGACGGACAGTGCCAGCACTAAAATGACTGTATACCGGTCGATGGACGGGGGCAACACGTTCGCCAAGGCCGTGACGACCTCGGGGATCCAGAACGGGCCCGACGAACGGGTGCGGCTGTTCAACATAGTGTTCAACTCGGAGCTCGCCAAGCATCTCGGCACGTTCGGAAAGACGGACGCCGAGATGTTGCGGAACGCGCAGAACAAAGTGGACGATATGCTGAAAGTGCCCGAGGACGTCGTGATCGCCGGTATACGGAAGTTCGGACACGACACGGCGGACGGCGCGCCGAAGCGCGACGGCGGTCGTTATGTGGAGGCCAGCGAGATATACGAGCCGCTGCTGGCGGTCTCCGCGGAAAATATTCGGAACATCAAGATAATGGCGTCGACCGTCGATGCTGCCAGGGATTCGCGGCGGATCGAGCTCAGCCTCACGGCGTTCCGCCAGCTCGTCAAGGGCGCGGAAACTATATCGATGCGGACGTACAACCTCCCCGACCGCATGCCGAAAGACGAGAAGATAGAAGTGGCCATCCGCAAACGAACAGACATCATAGAGAAAAAACTTCTCCTGGGGCCGTCCGTCACGAGCAAGTACTTCGCCATCTTGGGCTACGACATAACAACCGGACTCGAGAAACGATGAAAGGAACGGAGCCACATCAGCCCCAGGCGGCGCCCGTTTCCGCCGAAGCCAGCGGCTTTACTTTTTTCGCCCGTTCATTTAGGAATTGCCGTAGATAGTTGTATACGAGTATTCGAAAACGGTAAGATGTCGAAGCCCGAGAAAAAAGGTCCAGGACGTCCTCCTAAACACCCACCCGCACCATCCGTCGAAAAATTGGGGGTGATCGACGTGGCCGCGGTGGATTATCACGTGCTGGAACTCAGCTACGACAATCCCCAGGATTTCAAGAGCATATTCAACTACTTCAAAAGCATCAAAGCCGAGGAGATCCACGTGGTGTGCGACAAACAGGGGATGAAGATCTACGCCAGGGACCACAGCAACACGTCGACGACGATAGTCGTCATCGACGGGGCGAACATGAACACGTACTTCTGCAAAGAAGAGTCGCTCACGTTCGGGCTCAACCGGGCGCGGGTCGAGAAACTCTTCGCCTCGATCGACAAAGATTTCTACACCATCGAGTTGAGCATGAACCGACACGAACGCGATAGAATGGAGATTTTGCTGAAAAACAGCACGATTTCCAAGGACTGTCGGTACGACGTATTCCTGACCAACTATCCGCTGGACCACGAGCTGTACTCTTGCGCCGACATGCTCAGCGAGGAGACGGCGAAGACTTTCAGGCTCTCCTTCAGGCTCTCGTCGAAAGACTTCAAGAAGACCGTCACGGACATCTCCAACTACAGCACCAGCATGACTATCGAGAAATTCGGCACCAAGCCGCTCCAGATAACCTACACGAAGGAGAACAAGCTGCAATACGCCGAGAGTTACAGGGACCCGGACAAAATATTCCTCGTGCACGACCTCAAGGTCAACGAGAGCTTCGTCTGCACTCTCGACGACATCAGCGTCGCCAAGTCGATCACGTCGTGCGCATCCGTCAGCGAGACAAAAATATCGTGCCGGCGGGGGAACATCCTTTTTATATCCCCGCTCGGGAACAACATCACCATCTACACAAATCTTCAAACGACGGCGATTCGGCCGCCTGCGGAGTAGGAGAAGCCTCCGGCTTCGGCGGAAAAGCCTCTGGCTTCAGCAAAAAAGCCTCTGGCTTCAGCAAAAAAACATTCTGCACGGGGGTGGGGAGAGTCAACCCTCTTTCAGGTCTCTTATGCCCTGAATCTATTTTTACACTGCATGCAGGTACAAATGATGTCGCTGGCCTCGTCGGCGGAGCGGAGCTGCCGTTCCTCGTAGGTAGATTTTTTGTGTCCGCAGAATGGACACGTGTACATCTCGGAAGTCTTCTCCACCACCTTCTGCCCGAGTCTCACCTCCAGTGCCGCGCGTTCGACGGCGCTGGCCGCTGGGGCCAGCTCGCGCTCCGTCATCGCGCCGACGTTCTTGCCGGCGTATATGTTTCGGAGCAGCTCTTTCCCGTATTTCGCACCAGTTTCGCTGTTGGCGTCCAGATTCGACAGCAGCACGCCGCATCGCATCCTGTATATATTTTCGAACTCCTTTGAAATCCAATGCCTGGTAATTTCTCCGTCGGTCGTCTTGCATATGTGTACCACGTGTTCGAAGCATGTTCGCTCGACGGTTTCGGCGTACTCAAGCGCGGTCATCGCGTCGGTTTCGGAGTCCTGTCCGACTATAGCGTGGATCAGCATGCGGACGTAGCCCGCGCGGATGTTCTCCAGGCCGAACCCGTCGAGGTATCGCTTGGCGGCGGCGATCAGTCGCGGGGGGTCGCCGCCTTCCCCCAGTATTCCGAGTTCGCCCCATTTGCGCACTAATCTAAATATGTGCACGAATTCGTGCATGTCTTTGACGGCGCCGGCCAGCTCGGCCACGACGGCCTCGGCCCGATCCCGCAGGATGAACTCGTCCAACAGGAGTATGGCCTCCCGTTCCATGTCGACTATACTATACATTTTATCGGTTCAAATTATACCGAACCGACCTCAATTGATCGAAGATAAAAATAGGCACCCACGTCCGACATTACAGCGCCACCGGGAACATGCCCGTCATGTTCCAATATTCGTGACTGTACACAAGCCAGTGGACGTCTAGGTTGCAGGTCCTGCCGGTCCGGTGGGCCCGAGCGATCGATTGGGCCAACGTCTCGACGTTGTTCATCGCCTGCATGAAGACCACGTCCGTTGTGTGCTGGAGGTTGAGTCCGGCGCTGCTTTTTTCCGCGCTGAGCACCAGCACACTCTCTATCTGGGACGACTCGTACAGTTCCAGGGCGGTCTTGATCTGGTTCACAGTGCCTGTCGCGGAGACCGCGAATATCCCGGCGCGCGACAGCCGCTCCACGACCACGGCCGTGGATGAGTTCTGTATCATGAACACCAGCCACTTTCGCGGTTGGTCGGTCCTTGGTATACTCGTCGTGGTTTCCAGCAGGCCGGGCACTGGGAATCGGGTGTTGTACCGCGCGACCACGTCTGGGTCTGGGTCTGCCAACCGGCCGGCGATCAGTTTAACCAGCATGTCCAGTTTGTTGACGTTCCGGTCTCGCTCCATCGCGTCAACCATCTCCCTGACGTATTCCAGCATGTTATCGACTGCCGACGCGGCCTCCAACCGCGGCGGCGGATTCGTCTGGCCCGCATGTCTGGCCAACTCGGAGACGATCCGCACGGTGTCCTTCTTCTCCACGATGGAGCTTGCCAGGGTCACCATGTTGTCCAAGCTCTCCGAGTGCAGATCGATGCAGAGAATATTGGCCAACGAGTTTTTCATCGTGCAGTTCGGGCAGTACAACCCCGTATCGACCCGTTTCACGAGCGACAGGAAACATTCAGGACAGAGCACTGTTTGGCAGCACGCGGTGATGTAGAATTTCGAGGCGGTCGCCGCGTCTCCCGCGGACGAGCCGCCGCGGTCCGCTCGCGCGGCCGGCACGCAGCACACCTGGCACTCGCCCCCGCGGATGTTGTCGCGGAATCTCTCGGTGTTGGCCAGGAGTTTATCCCGCTTCTCCCTGACGGCTCTCGCCGCCGCGTCCCTCAACTCTTCCGTGACGGCGTGGTTTTTCATCCACGCGACCAGGGGGTCGTGTTTTGCGCCCTCCGCCGAGTCCGCTGAACACTGCAGACGGCGTTTCTGCACGGCGGCCGAAAGACTGTCGACGAGGGACTTAAATCCGGCAAAAGACGACTGTTTCGAGATCTTGATCTTGTCCAGCTGTTTCTCGGCCTCTTCGAGCACGGCGATCATGGCCACGTTGTCTTCGACCATCGCGAGGATGATCTCGTTCACGTTCTTGGGCGTCAGCTGGAACTGTTCCAGGTCGCGCTCTTCCAGCCCGAGTTCCTCCAACAGCTTGAAGCCGTTCCCCCCCTTCACCACGATCTGGTTGAAACGGATGGCCGTGCCGTCCAACCTGTCGAAATCGCGTTCGGTCACGTTGACCGACGTCAGCCCGCATACGCCGTCGTTGTATATGGTCCCGAGCATCCCGTCCGCGACCAGATTGAACGCCTGGTTGTTGTAGAGGGATGTCCATATCGATCGGTCTATGTTCGCTCCGGCGTCGTTGGCGGCTAGCAGCGCGACGTTGTCCTCGAAGTCCCCCGCCGCGGTGAGCGGTTTGCTGGTGCGGACTTTTTTCGTGGCGGATATCAGCCAGTTGAATCGCCCCAGGACGAGGGAATCGGTCTGGGTGAATCCGACGTGGTCGAAGTCGTCGATGATCACGCGGTCCCACAGTCGGCCCTCGCAGAGCAGCGTCATGGCGTGCATGATGCGGTTGGAGACTATCGGCCGCCCGGCCTCCGTGTTGACGAAATAGTTCGCCACCTTCCCGACCTTCAGCAGCACTATGTCGCCCAGTCCGCGGAAGTCGTCGGCGATCACCATCTGTTCGAACAGCCTGAGTCCTCGTTTGTCCTGGATCGTCGTGAATTTTTTGTCCGAGAACCGCGCGATGTTCTTCTCCCACTCCACTATGGAGGGCTTGTTCAGCAGCACGAGCGTCGCGTGGATGAAGTGGTCGAACTGTACCTCGACGACCGGGAGGACGTCTTGGTATACTTCGGCGCCCGCCGTCCTCCATTTGACGGTGCTTTGGGGGACCGTGTTGGTACAGATCAGGCCCAGCATGGTGACTGTCTTGCCGCAGGAGAACGGCTCCGTCAGGAATCCGTTCTCGACCTCGAGCGCGAGCTCGGTGTCGGCCTGGCGGATTTTCAGGCTCGGCCGCTGTTCGAGCGCGACCATCGCCCATATGACCGCCCGCTGCTTGAGATACAGCGTCCCCTTGAAATCTTCGACTGCCATCATTTCGCTCTGCCGGTCGACGGTCAGACGCGGGTCGGCCACCAGCGAGCATTCGCCGACCAGCGGGATTTGCATCACGTCGCCGTGTCGTCGCATAGTCTCCGCAGGATGATTATATCATGTCACCGGGGTTCAATTTTGAATTATTGCCGTGTTCACATATGTATAGCATGCACGTGGCGCTGAGCAGACTCGGGATCCTGGTGGGGCAGGACGTGTTCGAGAAACTGTTCGACGAGATACGGGCCCGTTTCGTCGTGACCGAGAAGACGAGTTTCGCCGGGTCGTTCGCCGGACGCAAGCCGCAGGTCAAGAAGGCATACCGGAGGGTCGCCTTGGGCGCCGACAAACGAATCGTGTTCGTGTTTCCGCTGAACTCCGTGCGGTTCTTCATGAAGATGTTCTCGGCGGGGGGGCGCGAGGCGACCGCCTCGCCCGAGACGGGCGCCATAATACACGCCCAGGGCGGTTTGCGGATGTTCCCAGAGCCGGCGGCCGTCGAGTTCGGCCCGCCGGCTGTCACACTGTACGAGCACCAGCGGCTGATACTCGAGCACGCGCTGGGGCTGCTCCCGCGACGGTTCGGACGGCTGTACCTCCAGCTCGGCACTGGGATGGGGAAAACATTCCTGGGGGCTGCTCTGGGCGGACGGCTCGGCGTCCGGATGCTGGTCGTGACTCCCACCCTGGAGATAAGGGATTTCTGGGTGGACGAATTCCGGAAGATGTTCCCGGAAGCCAACGCCGAAGTTTTCACCAACGCCGCGTGGGATAAAATTCAGGGGGCGGCTGGCACTCCCCTGCCCGACATGATGGCCGGCGTCGTCAACAGCATCCGAGGCAGGCCGGCGGATTTCTACGCCAATTTCGGCCTCGTTGTACTCGACGAGGCCCACGAGTACTACACCCCGGTGAATTCCAACGTGCTCTGGGGTACCCCGAAGTACATGGTGGGACTCAGCGCCACGCCGGAGGAACGGCCAGACCAGCTGGACCGGTTCGTATTTCCCTTCATCGGCCGGCCGATTCTGGGCGAGGACGTCCCAGGGGTCCTCGAGCAGATAGAGAGCATCACTTTCAGGGGGACGGTCCGGCGGGTGATCTACAGCGCCGAATGCCCAGACGTATTCTCGGAAGAGGATAGCGGCGGGCCTGGATTCCAGTACATGAGCACGATAAACAACCTGATCGAGGACGAGTACCGCACGCACGTAATCTGCCTGGAAGTGATGCGACTGCTCAAACAAGGTCATTCCCTGTTCGTTTTCGCCGAACTGCGCGAGTTTCTTCCCAGACTCCAACGGAAACTCGCCGAATTTCTCAGGCAGACCGACATCAAATACGTCCTGGAAATCGAAGACGATGACGCCGATGTCGACGGGGTCGGCGGGAAACCGAGACTCGATAGCACCGTGTTGCGGGGAGGATGTAAGCACGACGACGTTGAGGAGGCCAAAAATCTGCGTATCGTGCTGACGACCTACGGGTTCAGCCGGCGCGGTATATCCATCACGAACATGACTGGTATGGTTTTGGCGACGCCGCGAAGGAACGGACTTAGACAAATTGTCGGAAGAATTTTACGACTCGGGTCGGACCCCGCAACGGTGCGGTGCGTTACCGACATCGTCGACAAAAAGTCGACACTCGCCCGACAGTTTCTCGAGCGGAAGAAAGTGTACGACCAGAAAGGATATCCGATAACAAAATTTTCGATATCGCGCGGGGACGAAATCCCTCTGATATCAGAATATCTGAAATAATGGGATGGGCTTTAAGTCGATTAATGTTGTCATGGGGATAATTTTTCGCGACTAAGCGCGGTACCGTCTTGCTTGGTCGGAAATTCCGCGATTGACACTCGCACTATCGCTTCTCGCGGAAGCGGATAATATTTTTAGCTTCATGGGGGAGGTGTCTATAAGCCCCATACATCGTAGCTAGCAACAACACGTTAAGCGCGCCATCATTCGACGACGATGAACAAGTAATATGGCTCCTCTTCGAAACGTGCAAAATTGAATCCTAACGAGTGACGTATATGGGTGTTATGGAGGATATAAGGAAAGATATTTGCGATGAGTTGATAGACATTGTCGATGGAGCGCCTGTATTTTGCCACAAATCATACGCACCTGGCGAAAAATTCGAAGAATTCAGAGTGACAGGTCCCAATATCAGCTCGGGAGTACAATGGGCGCCCATATGTGGATCAAGCTACAATGGTATAAGTCCGTTTATGGTTGATATATTCGCCACGGCGATCGCGAAGAACGACAAGAATTTGTATGGATCAAACTGTGTAACGTTGATGGGTTGTGGTTTTGAATTTATGTGTCGACAGTCAGTTAAAATAAAGAGGCTCTGGTTTCGCTCCGAATCGGTGAAAAAACTGTGGATAAACATTTACAAAGCAATCCACAGAGGTGCCAACGCCGATGATCTCACCGACACGATCGATAGCATGTACGATCAAGGAGAGATAAAGGTTATTGACAACCTGAAATTCGAATATGATTTCAATCAATCGTACCGAGATTTATTCACACAAGGTAACATCGACGGACTGATACGGAATAAAATCGAAATCGACTTTTCGCCCCATAGCGTTCAATTGATCAAACTAAAAGAGCTAATCGATATTTCGTTGACCATCTCACCGAGGCAGGAAAAAAAACAACGTACGGTGGCCAGGATACACGACGATGCACTAGTGGCACTCCAAGATAAATTAAACGATCTGCATAGAAAAAATAAGGAAATGGAAGCGAAAATACGAATGTTGATCAACAATGCAAAACACACTGAAACCGTTTTGGATAATCTTGTGAACTCGGGTAAAGAGAAGCAGGAAGAACGAGCGGAACATCCGCATGAAACACCGCTACTACATTTCGACCAGTAACTTTATTTGTTTTTCAAACGGCTGTTGCCGAAATTTCGATTTCCATCGCCCATTCATTAACTTGTAGTGGAGTTTTATCGATATTTTTCAGGTCAAACCACATAGTACCATAATTTTCTGGTTCAAATACATAATTTAACTGACGATATTTTTTACTCGTAACATAAGCGATAATTCCTTTGCGACTTAGACTCAATGAACTTACCGATTCGCCGTCAACCACATAATCAAAAGTTTTATAGCCGACACGCGTCGTCTTCCCGTCGGAATCACGGATCGTCACCCCACTATTATCGCTTGAGGAAGCAAATAACATTTTCAAAGCTTCCAGCTTTAGCGGGGTTCAAAAGGGGCAGAGCCCCTTTATTTTTGGCTTCATACAATCAGCACCGTCATACTTGAAGCTGAGGATGGAAATACAGACAGTTGGATGAGAATAACATCTACATGTACATGTGTCCGTACTTGATATTATTTGTTTAATTTCGCCCATTGCCCCATGCACATAAATACACGATTCAATTTTTATAACTACAAATTGTGAGTGTTGACACTCGCACTATTACTTCCCAAGGAAGCAAATAACATTTTTTAGCTTCATGAATAATAACGACACTAGGAATCACGACGGACTCGGATGGGAAAATCATGGGTGGGTTCTGCCAAATCCGAGTTTCAAAATTGAATAAGCGTTCTGATATGTTAATACATCGTTGATCGTAACACGTGGCACGAAATCGCCGTCAGGAAAAAATATGCAGTCTTCACAGGTCAGATTTATCGATCTGTTTTGCGGCATAGGCAGTTTTCATTATGCGTTCAGAAAAATCGGTTGGAAATGTGTCATGGCGTGCGATAACAATGATAGTTCAAGGAAAACATACGAGAAAAACTATGGACAGGTTCCGATGGGCGATATAACGAAAATCGACCCGAAACTCATACAGGAATATGATATTTTATGTGCTGGGTTCCCGTGTCAGCCTTTTTCGCAATGTGGTAGACACGAAGGTTTCAAAGACGAAAGGGGAACCATGTTCTTCCATGTCATGAAGTTCGTCAAATATCATCGTCCTAAGATCGTCGTGTTGGAAAACGTTCAGGCACTATTGACACACGATGAGGGTAAATCCTACCAGGTAATTGTTGACTCGTTAAAAGCAGAGCACTACATCGTACAGCATAGGCTGTTGAAATGTAGTAACTATGGGATACCACAGATGCGGAAAAGACTTTTCATATTTGCAGTAAATGACGCCATAGTTTCGCACGAAAAACTTACAGAAGTATTGGCTTTTAAAAGTTATGAAAAGAAAATGACATTATCGGCATTTCTGGGCCGCGGGTTCGCGAAAGAAACGGCATATACAATCAGATGTGGGGGACGGAATTCCCCCATCACATCACGTCATAACTGGGACGGATACTTAGTGGATGGAAAGGAATATCGTTTAACTATCGACGATTGTATCAAACTACAAGGTTTCGTCGACTTTCAACTGGTGGGAACCGTTGCCGAAAAATGGAGACTTCTAGGTAACACGATCCCGACCATTTTCACCGAAATAATTGGGGACGTACTGAGCAAGTTTATCAAAAGTTTACCGGGTGGATCGTTCGAACATGGCGCAGGACCGTCGGACGAACAAGATGCAGAACCGTCGGACGAACAAGATGCAGAACCATCGGACGAACAAGATGCAGAACCATCGGACGAACAATGCGCAGAACCATCGAACGAACAAGGCGCAGATCCGTCGATTGTAGTCTACGGTAACGATTACGTCAAACAGAAAATGGAAGACTTTGAACAAAGTAAGAAAAAGGAAATAGTAGAATCGCTCAGAAAGATAGTTGATCTTGATGATAATGTGTTGTATAGATTATACGACACATCGATACACTTACGTCAAATAATGGTAAACTCGTCGGGGCTGTGTTTAGAAAACTGCATAAGCAACGTGTTACGATCGCACTGTATTCCATACCGTCAACAAGTGACTATAAACCATGATGGCAAAATCGTGAAAACTAACAAGGGAAAAAATAGATTAAGTGTCGTTGATTTCATAATCACGTGTTGTGAAAGGTATGACTCGATAAATGACCACATCATGTTGAGCTGTAAAACTACCTGCAGAGAAAGATGGACACAAGATAATTGGACATTGACGCATCAACCGAGTAAATATATACTGATAACATGTTCAAACGACTATCCTGGAAGTGAAAGATTCGGAGAAAGCGAAAAACGGAAAATCATTACTTGTTCGGCTAAGAAACGCGATGACAGGAAATTCAAACTTGGTTTCGAGAGCCTGATACCAGAAATTATGCAAACATTACGTTATCTTAGCGTAAAAGCGTCTGGACCCATAGTAGCCGAAACTCGCGTCGAACCAAGCATGATCCAAAATCCAACAGAGCCAGACGATTCGATCCATCAGATTGAACCAAAAGTAGATTTTGCTGGTAAGACGGTCAAAGAACTACGGACGCTATGTAGGGCGGCCAAGATTAAAGGATTTTCGAGAAGAAAGAAGCCTGAGTTGATCAATCTGCTCGAAAAAACCGCAACGTGATAACGCGCGGGACTACCTACGGGCGCGTTTTATTGTTTTTCAAGTGTTATGGGTGGTATGTAACCGCGGGCGACCAGTCGTGTATTTTTTGCGTCGACGTGTTCAAACGGAGTGTTTGAAAAAGCGATTTGGAAAGTATTTTATTGATATGTTATAGTTTATCCAAGAAGCATGTCGCGAAACGACACGAATTTTCCGGCGAAAGTTTCGGCCAGGGTCGGCGAATATATGCGGGACTACGAGGCGGACGCGGCGGATGCGACGGACGCCGCTACGGCCCCTCCCGATAAGTTTCTGGCGTCGTTCCTCAGGTACTACCAGTATATTCTCATGCGATACATGAACGACGACGAATTCGGCAAGATGGGGGTGCGGGGGCTGCTGGTCGACCACCACATGGGCCTGGGGAAGACTAGGGGGGCGGCTGTCACCGCCATGACGATGGTCCTCAGCAGGCGGCCGATACTGATCGTGGGAAAGTCCGTCCAGCCAGAATTTCTCAAAGAGCTGGCTTTCGTGTTCTCCAAGCTGGCGGACATCGTCGGAGACGAGGAACACGCCTCCGCGCCGGAAAACGCGGGACTGTCGCAGGGAATGCGGGACTTGGTCGCGAAATTTCCCACGCCCAAAGAATTTCTCGCGCAGTTTCGCATCGTGACGGCCGACGCGTACAACTCGGCGGACCAGCTGATGAGGGCCTCGCAGTCTCAGTCGCTGGCGGAAGAGTTGTCCCCCAGCAAAGTTTCCCAGCGGCACGCGAAAGGGGCAGAGCCCCCAGTAAAGCGGGCAAGCTCTGCGGTCGATTCCGTGGGGAGCTTGGAAGACACGCTGGTGATAGTCGACGAGGCGCACAATTTCTTCCGCGCCATCGTCAACAGCTCCAACGACGAGTCCAATGCCCGTCGGCTCTACCGGATGATCATGGAGACGCGGAACATCAAGCTGATGTTCCTGACTGGGACCCCCGTGATGAAAGACCCGTTCGAGCTGGTCCCGTGCTTCAACATGCTCGCCGGGTACGACATACTCCCAGTGGACTACGGCCAGTTCCGCTCCATCTTCGTGGGCCCGGACGGCGGCGTGAAGAACAAGGCGGTGCTGCTGAACCGGATATTCGGGCTGGTCTCGTACATGCCGATGCCAGATATTCCGGTCAGGGGGAACGGCGGGCTGCCGGAACTCCACCCGTACGAGATAGTCAACATCGAGATGTCCAAGTACCAGTACAAGCACTACATGTTCGCCAGGGAGAAAGAGCACCAGGAAGAATCGAGGATGCGGAAGTGGGGAGACCAGTCGTCCCCGCTGTCGCTCCCCGGGAAGGGGGACAAGGCCAGCTCGTACTTCGTCAAGTCCCGCATGACTAGTATCTACGTGCCTCCGCAGGGAGAAGTAGGGGACGCGTTCCGCAGGCAGCAGGCGATCTCTGAGCTGTCTGCGGAGGCGTTCGGGCCGGAGAATTCGACGAAACTCACCGAAGCAATCCGCATCATAGAAAAATCGCCCGGGATCGTGATGGCGTATTCGCAGTTCGTAAATTACGGCTTGAATGCTTTGGTCGGTTACATGCGTCGTCGCGGCTTCCTGGCGTGGGATGAGCAGCCTCGCGAGGCTGCGGACGCCGCTGGGGGTGCCGTTTCGGCTGGGCAGAGATACGCGATAATTTCTGGCGACGTCGCGCCGAAAATCCGTAAAGATATTCAAGAGGCGCTTAACGATCCCAACAACGTGAGGGGGGAAAAGATTCGGGTCATACTGGTGTCCAAGACTGGCATCGAAGGCCTCAATCTCTGGTATATCCGTCGCATCATAGTGCTGGAGCCGTACTGGGACATGTCCAGAATAGAGCAGCTGAGCGCGCGCGGCGTCAGGCTGGGGAGCCACGACGCCCTGCCCGTGGAAGAACGCGACGTGAGGGTGTACATACTAGTCTCCACGCCCAACCAGGAAGTTTTGAACGGCCTGCCTCCAGGAGAAGAGAAGGAGACTACATCGATGGACATGCGGTTCTTGGAGAATGCACAGTCCCGTCACAAGGCGGTGGCGGAGATCCGCAGAATAGTGCGGACGGTCGCGATCGAATGCGACAAGCTGGAAGCTTCCGGCCAGACAGACTACGCGTGCAGACTATGCGCCCCGACCAGCGAACGTCTGTTCTCCAAAGACATCCGAGACGACGTCCAGAAAAAAGATCCGTGCGTTCCGATGACGCGGTCGGACGTGAAGGCCAAAAAGCTGGATACCAAGGGGGAATATCCAGGAGACATATTCTACCGCAAGAACGCAGAAAGCCCGATTGGATACGACTTCTTTGAGCACAGTTCGAAATTTTCGTCGTACGTGAATATCCCCTATGATGATTCGAGGATATGGAAACTGCTGACACTCGCCAACAGAAAAAAAGGCGGATCGGGGGGAGAGGAACCAGCTCAAACAGTTGCGCAATAACCCAACTTCATGAAGATATATATGTCGATGTACTGACGGCCAACGATCCATCACTTAAACTATTCAAACGACGGAAATTTGTCGCGCAAGAAGCGTGATAACGCATATGATGCCGTAGTACTCGAACAAATAAACGCAGACAAAACGTGTCAGACAACTGGAATTTTTTTCGGCGTTTCGCTCTCACTTTTCCCCGAGAGAAATGCACAAAGTTTTTTTTTGGAATCCCAAAAAATAAAAATATGGAAAACTTTTTTGGAGGGGGTCGGCCACTGAACATATTGGGTCACTAAAAAAATGGCGAATTCATATCAAACACAATACGCCTGGTACTGTTTAACACCTCTTTTGCTATCGTTCGGGCTATACATATCGGGTCACAAGCAAAAACATCTTAAATATATACAACGGTTCTGTTTACGCGATATAGTTTCGCTGCGTCCTCCGAAAATCCTGGAATTTTTTTCGGCGTTTCGCTCTCACTTTTCCCCGAGAGAAATGCACAAAGTTTTTTTTTGGAATCCCAAAAAATAAAAATATGAAAAACTTTTTTGGAGGGGGTCGGCCACTGAACATATCGGGTCACTAAAAAAATGGCGAATTCATATCAAACACAATACGCCTGGTACTGTTTAACACCTCTTTTACTATCGTTCGGGCTATACATATCGGGTCACAAGCAAAAACATTCTAAATATATACAACGGTTAAAAACTGAATGAAATATTTTTCCATGAAGTGCTGTTGTCGGGCTAAAACATCGCACGCGTGTTTTGTGTGCCAATTTATTGACTATAGCATCAATGAATTACCGACTATATGAAACTGATCCCGTGTTCGTCACTTCGCCAATAGTGGCGATATAGTGATAACATGCGAAAAGAAATTCGTAAACGGTGGTGTTTATGTGACATACCGCATATATACAAGGGATGGCATCAGACCCTATGACATCCGTGATTTGACGTTGATTGGTATCGACGTAATACGCAACGGCTGTTTGGATGCTTCGCGATCGGCCGACCAAAAAATACAATCAAACCAGAGTGTCCAGCAGTGACATCTACATGTCGTCAGACTCGTCGCGCAGACACGAACACAACGCGATCGGCAAGACTTCCCGCAGATCATACGACCGCCCCGACCGCGCGATACATTTGTAACATTTGGCGCCGGGATAATTTAGCGTGGTCGGCATCATGTCGACCGTGACCCGCGTAGTGTCGACCGTTTTTTTGGCGTTGACGAAATGTATTATCTCCCCGAAAGTCTGGCAGTTCACCAGATAGTAATCTACGGTCTGCGAGGCCAGCATCACCAGCATGTTGACACGTCTGCTCGAGATATCGAAACAATCGGGGTTGTATTCGTCCCACCCGCCGTCGTAAACCACCAGGCCCGACAGTTTCATGACTAGTTCCATTTTCGATGAACGAGTGCGGCATATGAATTATGGGTTTATTGTTTAACATACGTATCTACTTGGCGAAGCTCCAGCCAGAGAAATTGAACGGCCGATTATAATGTTAACCATATGTGAACGAGCGGCGCCGACCATGAAATTGTTCGCTTTTAACGGCCGATTCATCTATTCGGCGACCATTCTGGAATGGATGATCGACAATGCCGCCCAACACGCCGTGTCAACCAAAGTAATGCCGGTGAAATGCTTCGAGAAATGTTTGGCCGACAAAGTCTGGCGAGATACTGTCCGCGCCCGCGCCATTTCGCCGGCCGACGTGCTAGGCGACATGGGAAATCCGAAGTTCCACAAGCATCTGACCAAGATAGCGTACTCCAGCCAAAATCCGATCCTGATGATGAAGGCGGAAGGTCCTCCGTCTGGGCCCAAAATAATCGACGGTTATCACCGGCTGGCGAAGGCCAAGCTCGACGGAGCCGAGTCCATAACAGTCCGAGTCGTTCCCGAACAGCTGGTTGCGATGAGCGCCGTGGAAATCAACACCGTCGAGGGCTTCGAAAAGGCGGACAAGCTAACAAAGCGCGATCTGTGGCGTCTATATTCCGAGCGCAGGCGTTCGATTAATGATATCATCGACAGGCTGCCGGCGTGTGAATAACGCGCGTTATTCTAAAAATAAGAGGATGTTGGCAGCATTTCTAACGTTCCTACATGTTTGATTTCACCCAGTAATAAGTCCACCGCGGGCGCGAATCCATGTTGCCCCCGCCGACCTTAGCCACCCGCGTTTGAGACGGGGTGCCCCCGCCGACCCCAGCCACCCGCGTTTGAGACGGGGTGCCCCCGCCGACCCCAGCCACCAGCGTTTGGATGCCAAACCTATCCAGCTCGACCCCTCCCAACGATTTCACGATGTCCCGCGTCATGTCCGCGAGTCTGTACTTGACCCACGACGAGCGAGTCCCGACCGACTCCGCCACGGACACATTCTCGACCGAAACAGCCATGGTCCCCCTCACTTTCAAAGCCTTCCACGCCTTGGCCAGGTACGGCTGGTACATATTTTTCACCCAGTCGCCAAAAGTCGGGTACCGGTTGATAGACTGTTCGCTGCGATGTCTGCCGGGTTCATAGTCCTCCATCGTGAAGTACGGAGGGCTCGTCAGCACGAGGTCGAAGCTTTCGTCGGCGAGTGCTGGGTCGTCCCGACCTTCAAACGGCTTCGGCGTGACGCTGTAGCGGGATCCCGAGCCCCCAAGCGTCCCGATGATCGCTTCGTACCCGCGTTGAAGTCTCCTGTTCGGGTCGAACCCCGTGTATGTGCCGATGCCGGCGGCCAGTGCCGCGATCATCCGGTCTCCCCACCCAGCAGACGGGTCCAAAATTTTGAACGCGTGCGGGGGGATCGAGCGGTTGCGTTCCAGCGACGTGCGTATTATCCAAAGCGCCAGCGCAACGTTGAAATTGCTGCATTCGCGTGTAGACTCGTACACGCGTTCCCGAAGCCGCTCAGCTTCGCCTGGACGGACCGCCCCCGACGGGGAGAATCGCGTCCCAGAACGCTCCATGTCCTCCCACACCCCCCTCGGAGTCTTCATGTTCTTGAAGCTGGCGTCTATCCTGGCGTATTCCGTGAAATAGTCCGTGATTCCGTCGGTCTTCCTGTGATCCCCTGGATACGTGCGAAATAATACAGGATACCGCTCATCGAGACGGATGTCTAATTTTTCGGCCTTCAGATCGTTGAACATAGTTCTGGGATCCGGCAACACATATTTCCAGTACGGAAACGTGTCCCTGTCGTCGAAAAACTTCGTGTATTGGAACATAACCGCGAATAGGCTATTACATATCATTTATTAATCCTTCAATTATTAATCTTTCTTGATGCGGTCCAACCCCACCCGAATCCTGGTACGGCGACAAAAAACATGTGAATGTGAATACGAAACCTCCCGAAGTACCCTATGGGCGGTAGTAATCCCCGTACCAGATTTCGGGTGGGGTGATGACGAAATTGAACGGCGCGTCGGTGGTATCGTCGTGCCATCCGAGTCGTTCTTGATAACGCAGTGTGGCTTCGATATTGAATGATTTAATCATGTCGGGGGTAACCCGAACATGTGTGTTCACATTTTCCCGGAGAATCGCGTTTTCTATCTGCTCGCACAGAAAGCTGTAATCAAACTTGTTCGCCGCGTCGTAGAACTCCGTCATAGCCGTCTCACACAGTTTTTCCATTTTAACCGAGATGATCTCCTTGTTCTCGGCTGACGTGATGTCGGCGTCTTCGATGATCTTCAGCATCGATTTGAAGTGTCGTTCTCCGACTATTCTCTTGGCGGCGAATATATTCTTCGCGCTGAAGACCACGTTATTTAGCATCTGCAGTACGAGATCGTTAAGCTCGAATCTCGTGTCGACGATCCATCTGTACTTAACCGCGGAATCGGTCCACTTATCGGCCGCTTTCAGCGTGTATATCACAGGAAGTTCCCCATTCATAATCGACTTGAAGTTGGCGAGCGCAGCTGCCTTGTCATGCTTGTAGATTGATTTTTTCTCGTCGTACGTATTCACTATCGGCGATTCGGCCATGGGCGATATGCTAGCCGCCAATATGATATTACCAGATATCCGAGCACAATTCACGATAATATTGCCCATGGATATCCATCGTTCCTCTGGTTGGCCATTTTTCGTATATGTTTGGGCGTGGTCGATGCGATTTTTGTTCAGGTTCGGCATGACGTACGAAAACTTGACGTCGGAGTTTCCCCATTTGCCGAAGTATCTGGACAACCGCAATTCAAACGTAGAACGTCGCTTGGCAAGTTCCAGCGGCACAACCCCCGATCTATAAGACAGCGACGCCAATTTCGTGAAATAGATGGTCGACATGTCGGCAGCCACGTCCGACACAGATATGTCGAAATTGTGGAGCAATCGGGAGACGTTACCGTACAACTTAGTGATGAACTGTATGATGATGATGGTTTTTCCCATGGATATAGTGGAATACTGCATTATCTTGGCTGTGATGGTATGCTTGGTGTGCATACTCTTGAACGTATTGATGCGTTTGGCGGGGATGATCTTACTGTAGGCACGGCGGTCGTCTGGTTCGTAACATCGTTCCATTAGCGCGATCCACTCGTTGATTTTGGTTTCCGCCTCCTCTTCGGTCATCCCAATCGCGAACAGGTCAATGTCTGTTTTTCTGAACGCGTCGGCGTTCGAGGGATTGATGATCAACTCATGGATGGCTCCGCCGGCGATGACAAAGCCGGGCTTATACTCATAGCTTGCTGGGTTGATATTCGGGGATATCAACATGCCCAGGGCGTACTTATTGGCGTTCTCAATAATTTTACCGTGGATTGCCTGGGCGTCGATTTTCTCGCGGACGTCGACGCCCGTTTTGTAGTACGATTCCGAGGCGGTGACTGTGGGTTGGTCAATGGCCCACTTCAGAACAGGTTCATTGGCAAATTCATCGGCATCCAGTATTCCGTCGGAGTGTTCGAGGTTCCTGATATTCATCAAGTATCTTTCTTCCTCTCTGACAGCCTCGTCAAGATCAACGCCATTGATTACGGTTACTGGTTCCATTATTCTTCATTCAGTGTACGGGGATTCAATTTTGAACATTTACAGGGTCGTTGCCATTCCTTGTGACGCTTCCGCCTCCCGCGCGTCTACTCTCCACTTATGGGCGATCGCGCGAAATCGTTTTTGGGACCCGTGAAAAATGTTCGAGAAAAATAAAATGGTTATGCTGAAGTTACGGCCTGGATACTTTCCGAACCCCGCCGAAGTTGAAGTGCTGTCACTTTGCTGCGGTCGGCGCCGTCGGTGAAAATTTTCACAGGCTGATCCGTTCGATCTCGACAATTGGCAGGTAAAACGGTTCACCAGCCAGCCGTACTGGGAAGAACAGCCGATTGATGTCCGCCGGATCGGCCCCCTGATCCCGCAGCTGGTCGAATAGTGACTGTTCGTTGTCGTTGAGTTCGTGTCGGGTGGTGTAATTGAAATTATATATGTTTGTCAGCTCAGTTGCGGTCATCTGGCAGTAATCGGGCGAACTTGCCGCCATAATCAGCCGGCGGTTTCTTACCGCACTAAGTGTTCAATTTCACCCACCCCGAGTCGCCCGCGTCTTGGGCGATCTGGAGTAGATCGTCCCAAAATTGAATCGTCGTACGACAATAAACGGCCAGACGAAATATGGCGACTCATGTACAAACTAGGGACTATATCGAGTTCAAGCCGGAGACTCCGCCGCAGGAGGGTGGCGACTGGCTGATAATGTACAAGATCGTCCCGCCAGACGTGAGCGAATGTTATCCGAGTTACAAACTCCATCATCAGTACAAAGCTATTTGTGTGCCGAAAATGTGCTCGTGCGGATTTCATGCCAGTCCTTCGTTCGCAGCGTGTCGTCACCATTACTTGTTTACGCCAGGGTCCAGACTGCTCAAAGTCCTCGTCAAAGTCGTCGACAAAATGCAGGATGATAGTAAGGTGGTCGGATCCGAACTGTATGTTCTGGAGGAAAAGAATTTCCGACAGGTAGCGGATGAAACGTCCAGAGTAGAATCGGCCGATCAAGTCGCGTACGTAAATTTCGACGGCGCGTGCCATCGTATTGAAACCGACGGAAATGGCCACGTGTTGCCGGCAGTGGTGAAAACGAACGGCGACAAATACTGGTACACGGACGGTCGCCTGAACCGAAGAGACGCGGCGCCCGAAACCGGTCACGCGTTGCCGGCGGTGATGTTAGCCGACGGAACCCAAGAGTGGTTGCTAGACGGGGTGAGAACCAGAACAGACAGAGACCCGGCGACGGGTCGCGTGTTGCCGGCGGTGATAAGGGGAGACGGGGCCGAAGAGTGGTGGCTAGACGGCGAGCTCAGGAGGGACGACGTAGACGAGAACGGCGACGAGTTGCCGGCGGCGGAGTATGCCGACGGGACGAAAATATGGTACGTGGACGGAAGGCAGGAACGGGCGGCAACTGACGGAGACGGCCACACGCGTCCCTCGTACGAATCGGCCACGCGAAAAGAGTGGCGAGTCCGAGGCCAACTCCACCGAGTCGAGACAGACAGCGAAACTGGTCTGACTCTGCCCGCGGTGGAGCAAGCAGACGGCACTAAAATATGGTCCGTGAACGGGTGTTTGAACAGACCAGACAAGGACCCAGCGACTGGTCGTATGCTGCCAGCGGTGATTACTCCGACAGTAAAGCAATGGTACGTCGATAATGTCCTGAGCAGGACAGACAAAGACGACGCTGGTCTGACGTTGCCGGCGTCGGAGTCTGCCGACGGGACGAAGATATGGAGCGTGAACGGAGTGAGGACGAGGACTGACGTGGACAAGAACGGCAGGCTACTTCCCTCGGTAATTTACCGCGACGGCACTGGCGTAGTGATGGTGAACGGCCGAGCGAAGTACATGATCTAGGCGGTTAATTCCGCCGCGTCGTAAAAAATTTTTTACGATTGCCCGTACGAGGATCGAACCCGGTCACCGGTGCCGCATCCTCCTGGCAAAGTGTTGATAGCTCCGTCTGTCGTCCGTCCGCCCTGGTGTCGCCCTGGTGTATCTGGTCCGTTTCCGGTCTCGACGCCGCTGCTTGTGCAAGCCAGGAATAATCCTTCCGTCATTCGAGTCCGAGCCAGGTTCCGGGCTGTCGAGATAATTCTCCAGTACAACCGCGCGACTTGCGACCGCGCCCGTGCTGCCCCAGTTATCCCATAATGTTGGAGCTGGCTGACAAGTTATCCGAGCCGAAGGAGGGCTGGGTATCTTGCGACCCCAGGCTGACAGCTGGCGTATCTGCGCCAGTCCGCGACTAATACCCCGCGGACTGACCCCGACAAAGTCTTCCGTATTATTGTGCGGTTCATTTATGAAAACTGTGTTCTGACCAAGCCGGTGGAACACACCCATCACATCGCCGGCCAAGCCCCCCATCGCCATCGACATGATGTGACTCGGATAACCTCGAGTCATTGTGTCCTCGGTAAGGTACCGCCCCCGCCGCGGCATCTGAGAATACCCAGATCGACAGGGATCATCCAGTAAACTTACCGGTATGGGAATTGCGAACCTCAGAACCGCATTCCCAGCGGGGCGACATCGCCCCCGCCGTTTTTTTCGGATATCCTGGCTGGATGTAGTCCCGATATTCATTGAGTAAAACTGCGCGCCTCCTACATACGATCGTTCAAAGTTCAATTCCTACGGATTGCTTTTTTCGTCCAGTGTCCCGTGAAAATCAGACGACCCCGCTGAATGAAACGATGCCGACAAACACAGACCCAGTCGCCAGTGCGTCCTCGTACGCCCTGTGAGGAGTGAATTTAAACCCCCCGACAACTTGTTGAGCGGCGTCCGACAACCGGCACGACCCTTGACGCATCTGTCCGCCGTGGTCGAGCCACGGCCTGAAAAGTCCGTTGTAAACGTCGCAAGTCTCGCCCGCCACGCCCGACAGCAGTTCCGCCTCGGAGCCCCCCCAGTAGATAAAAGTCCGCAGGGTTGGCAGCGACCTGGCCCACGTCCTGAACCGAGCAACCAGCGCTTTCGACCCGGCCGCGAATGCGTCGCGATTTTCGACGCGTAACCCAGTCATCTGTTCAATCTTTTCGGCCCAGATATTGTACCCGCCTGGCCGAAGATATCCCAGCGTCGCTGGCTCGTCGCCAGGCCGCGGGGCGACCCCCACGCCGTCCGCGACCGCGCGAAACGTCGATATAACGGCGCGATCCGTCGCCGAAAACGCGACCGCCCCGATTTCGGTGACGTGGCCGTCGACGGATTTCTCGACGTCGACCGACACGATGCACGACGGAGTCAGGCTTTTCGGCGGGCGGATTGCCCGCGCCTCCAGGCGACTCAACGCCGCCTGGCCGACCGACATGGCCAACAGAGCGCGAGACGTCGCCTCCACGGCGTCCGTAGTCAACGGTTTTATCCTCTCCGCCATCCCCAACTTCGTGTTGACCAGGATGGCGTAGGGCGCGCCCCTCAGAGCCGCGTAAATCCCAGCCTGGCGTCGATGATTCGGCGTCGTCTCGTCGGTGTGCTTGAGCTCGACCGGGATGCCGTCTATCATCAGGTCGGGAACGTACACGACGCTCCCCGCCCTACTCCCATCCCGCTCCGTCGTCAGTTCGTGCTCGAACATGACGGAATATTCAACGCCCGCGTGCGACGAAATCATCGCCGCCCCGCCGTCGGCCCCGAACAGCGACCCCACTAACCGCGCCGCCTGCGCCTGCATGGTCTTGTAGTGATCGTGGTCTGCCACGACGTGTCTGCTCACCGTCCACACCTTCCCGCACAGGACGGAGAATTTCATGCGGGCGTGTTCGTACGCGAGGAAAGTCCTGTCGGCCGCGCGTCTCGCGACCACCATTTCTTCGTACTCCAGTTGCATGTTTTTCGCGGACCGAATCACGTATTTCCGACATATCGGATCGTAGTAGATTCCCCGCTTGTTCCGGTCGGGCTCTTCGACTATGACGACTTCGAGCGCAAGGTCGACGCCCATCGCCTCCGCGACCAACGCTTCCGCGAAGCACCCAACGAAATCCGAGTCGCCCTTGGAATCGATCGTAACCGGATCGACATCCATCCGCGTCAGCACTTCGGGCGACAGGGCGTCGGAGTAGCAAATCCCGTACGACCCAGACACGTCGCCCATCCCGCTGTCCACCACAGGAACAGTGTTCCGAAGTGTGGGCTTCGAGACGACGCTGTTGATGATCCGCGCGCCGCCCAGAAATTCCACGACCGGCGCCAATAATTTGCCTATCCGCTGGCCGGTGAGTTTTCTGACGACAATGTGCAGGGTCTTCCTGGCGCGGGAGAGCGCCACGAACAGCATCTTGGCCAGCGAAGATATTTCAACGCCGCCATATTCCACGTCGGCCCCGTATACCACCACGGCGTCCCGCTCGGTCCCCTTGATTTTCCGGGACGTGGCGGCAATGTACACGCTGTTCTGCAGCGCCGACTTATCCACCATGTGCGCGGCGATCAAGATAGCCCCTGGCTTCCAGTCTTCGATCGACTGCCGCGCGGCAGCCGTGGCGATTCCCAAGTTGAATTTTTCAATGGTCACTGGCGCCACCGCGTACGCCGAGCCAGGCTCGGACCTAACCAACAGCGATCCAACCGCGCGTCCCACCTCCTGGCTGGAGGTCGTCAATAAGTGCTTGTCCATCCACCAGCGCGCGGATGTGCACGGAATTTCATGCAAGAATACGCCTTCCCCCGCGTCATCGTCGCCAAGCGCCGCGGTCTGCTCGTGATGCAGCGAAGGAAATGCACTCCGACTGTAAATATTGATCGCGTCCACAATGGCCGGAGACGACCGGTGATTGTAGTGCAACACCGCGCGCTCCCCGTCGTCCGACGACGCCCAGAGTTCCGAAAACCACCCCGTGCCGGGGTACAACTCCTGACGGGGATCGCCAGCGACAATTTTCCTGATCCCAGGATTCAGCCGCACCACCCCGTCGATCAAACGGCGATGCACGGTCGTGACGTCCTGCGCCTCGTCGACGATGATGACGCTCCATTTCGGAAGCGATTCCGTGCCAGGCCGATCGTCCGAAATCGCCGAAGCCGCCGTGTTCAACTCCCTGCCGTAGCTTGTGCCGTCAAATCCAGCCGTATCAAACGCGGAATTTCCGGCCAGTTCGTCAACATTCCCGTCTTCAAACTCGTCTTCAAGCCCATCTTCAAACCCATCTTCAAACCCATCTTCAAACCCGTCAGCCGAAACTTGAGACATCCGAGTGTTGATTTGGTACGCGAATTTGTCGAAAGTCATCACCGAGCACCCAACAACCGCGGCCTCGTCGATCCGTTTCTTCTGGATCAGCCGAACCCCCAGCTGTTTGAGACGTTTGGTGAGTGTATTCTCCGCTTCCCGGTTGTAGACCAACATCAACACTTTGTCGTCATGCGCGGCACACTCGGCCGCCAGATGGCACACAACGGTAGTTTTTCCCGCCCCAGGTCCGGCGTTGATCAGCAACGAAGACTTGTTCCATCCAGCCACGGCCTTCGTCTGATCCGAGTCGAGCGCGAACGCAAACTCGGCCTTGTCAGCATGTTCATTGACGAGATCCAACATTCCCCCCCGCGTAATTCCCTGGTGTGTCGTCACGCCCATCTCTCTGAGTCGAGCAGTCAGCGACGCTATCGTGGGCCGATTCCCGTCGATCAAATATGATTTTCTATTATTCCTGGCCGCTTCGATGATTTTTTCTTCGTCGCCGGTGATCGACCCCACCAATTCCCGCAACTCCCCCACCCTGCTCCGCCATAATTTAGCGGTTGTCAACGCCAACCGTCGCCGTCTTGCGACTAAAACCAAATCTTCCTTAGAGTACTTGTCCATTATGCGACGACGTAATATAGCGTATTATGCCCACCCTTTAATTAGCGCAATTTAACACCAGAATCCGTAGTAAAATTAAAATATCCGTCATTATTCATAAAATGTTCTGCGCACGTCATTTTCGACAACTCGCGGGCGACGAACCAAAACAACCACGATTATCGGTGTAGATATTGTCGATCATAAGCCACGAAAATGATCTTGCACATATTTTCTACTATTTGGCCGTTTGTCGGCGTATGCATGAAGTCATCCGCAGAGAAGAATTGGCGTTGATTGTGAAGTGCGGATATTTTGTAATTTTAGAGGAAGTCGATTAAGTGCTGAGTTAATAAAGGACTATAATTCTCCCAGAGCTATGATGTTTCTGATTATCGCGATCCTAGTATTATTGGTGTTGTTGATTGTGTCGTATCGTTTCCGCGCCACCCCAAAGATAGCCCTTGTTTCGACGGGAGCCACTGGTTATGCAAGTTCGGACCACACGGCATTTCCCATAGACATGCTAATAGCCAAGAAATCAATGGATACTGGGATGGTACCCCTTAAGGTGGGAAAAGACATAACATTCAGAAAGGTCAAGCACGTGGTATCCGAAGACAGCAAGCCCGTGATTCAAGAAAAGTTGGAAGACGTTTTCGAAGAGTTGTACCAGGCCGGCATCCGTTTCTACGTGGGAGCATTCACCACATCGGAGTTGTTAGAATTGAGGGGATTTGCGGCGAAGCGCCCAGATATAGTAATAATGACCACGTCGAGCACGTCTCCGGTGTTGGAGTCGGCGGACAACATTTATCGATTCGTCCCAAGCGACACGAGATCGGCGCCGTTGTATGCCAGAATCATCGTCGAAAATTCCCGCCGTAAAAAATATGTGCTCTGTTATGACGAAAAGGTCGACTACGCAGAAAAACTTGCGGGACTGCTCTCTTCGCAACCAGAATTGCGGGGAACGTTGTCCAAAATTTTCAAGTCGCATGAGATAGCAGAATCGGCAACTTTTGCCGATTCCGTGGGAGCCGATCTCATAATTCTTACCGACGATCCTTCAGACGTGGACGCAATTCCGAACGATTTCGCTGGTTCGATATTCATGTCTGACCTGGTGGCGTTCTATCCGTACACGGCAGACCGCCGAGTTAAAATAGAACGTATGGGAATAATGTCCTTCTATCCGAGGGTGATGGCAGAAGAATGTGAGGCCTTCGGCCGAACTGTGGTCGGCCGAAGTGTTAGCCCGTTCACCTACAACATTCTGATAGCTTTGTGGTATATATCAGACATGTATCATGCTGGATCCAAAACCCTTAGCACCGCCCACATAACGTACCAAAAACTTTTCCTCCCCAACGGAGATTGTGCGTTGGCCCATTCAGCGTTGGCCGAAATAGAGGACGGAGAGTGGACTACTGTGGCGGGGGCTACCCACA